>ENA-OFCE01000530-OFCE01000530.1-metagenomes-genome-assembly--contig:-NODE-530-length-24681-cov-3.566190_pt1 | contig 24681 bp, 21 predicted proteins | sample MGYA00153388_OFCE01 | MGnify analysis MGYA00153388
ACCATCGCTGCACTCTTTTCTGCCGACGCGCTCGTGCCCGTCGATGGGCAGTCGGCGCTCAAGACCTTGGTCGAGAAGTCGCACAAGCACGCCGTCGGTGTCTCCAAAGAGCTCCGCACGGGCATTCGCGAAAGCATCGAGATCATCGCCAACGAGGTGGTGCGCTCAAAGCTGCACGTCGGCGGCGCGGCAGCTTCATTTGTGTCGACCACGGGCACGCTATTCACCAGCTGCAACCTCGATATCGATGGCAGCGGCGGCGCACCGAATGCGGTGACAGACGGCTTGATGCTGGTGCGGGCGATGCTGGGTTTCACGGGGACGTCCGTGACCAATGGCGCGATTGTCGGCACGCCGCCGCGCAATACGTGGCCACTGATTCGCGGTTACCTGAACGGCAATTGCGGGACTAATTTTTTGCCGTAATTGCCGAGTGATTACTGCACGTTGCCGCGTTTTTCCGAACGAAAAACCGGCCTTGACATCGATTCAGCTTTTCCCAAAAAGCTAGGTTGTAATTGGGCTGAACCCGCGATTTGGCCATAAATCGATTATTGCCGACACATGGAGTTAGCCTCAGTGGAATAAGCATTACAGCTTAAAGCTGTATCATCTTTTGCGCAGCGCCGCCTCACACGCCGCACCCAGCGCCAGCAACGCGCGATCCGCGCCGTGTTTGCCGACCAACTGCAATCCCACCGGCGCGTTGCCCGGCGCGTGGCAGGGCAACGTGAGACCGCAGCCGTCCATAAAGTTCACCCATGACGCGTTGCGCAGGATGCGGGCGTTGGCTTTGAGGAACAGTTCGTCGTCCGCAATCAGCGGCGAAATTTTCGGCGCAATGCAGGCAACGGTGGGGCAAATGACCGCGTCGAAACCGGCCAGCGCCAGATTCATGCGATCAATCCAGAGACGTCGGAATGCCAGGCCGGCCGAGTATTCACCGCGTGTGACGTCACGACCCAATTGCATGCGTTTCCAGACGCGCGGGTCGTATCCGACGCCCTCGACGTTAATGTTGGTGGTGTGCCAGTCAAGCGCCTCTGCGGCGAGCGTACTGCTCGCTCGGGCCAACAATTCATCCAACGGCAGCAGAGGCGCCTCGACCACCTCGGCACCGGCTTGTCGCAACGTTTCAATGGCAGCGAGCGTGGCTGATTCAACTTCGGGATCAAGCTCGCGCCACACCAGCGCTTGCGGTTTCAAAAATCTGACACCGCGCAAATCAACGTTTGGCAATGGCAAGTGGTCCTCGCCGCTGAGCACGGTATCCAGCGCAGCGCAACACGCAACCGTTTGCGCCAGCGGGCCAATCGAATCAAGGGTGACCGACAGCGGAATCGCGCCCAACACGGGTACGCGGACTGCGGTGGGCTTGAACCCCACGAGGCCGTTGAACGCTGCCGGAATGCGCACGCTACCGCCTGTATCCGTGCCAAGAGCGGCCACACACATGCCGTCGGCCACGCTTACGCCCGCGCCGCTGGATGAGCCACCTGGCACGCGACCACCGCCGTCGGCGGTGCGTCCCCATACCGAACGAGGCGTGCCGTAGTGCGGGTTGATGCCCACGCCAGAGTAGGCAAATTCCACCATGTTGGTGCGCCCAAACGCAATCGCGCCTGCGCCCCGCAAGCGGGCCACCACCGGCGCATCGAGCGCTGCAGCGGGGCGCGAGCGCAGCACCGTGGAGCCCGCTCCGGTCACTTCACCCGCAACGTCAAACAAGTCCTTGATTGATACAGTGATGCCTTCGAGCGGGCGCGGGCTACCGTCGTCAATGCGCAGCTGTGATTGCGTTGCAGCTTCGAGTACCGCCTCCGCATTGAGTGACAGGAACGTGCGCGATCCTTCGCCGGTGTCGTCGCGTACTTTGTCAATTTGGCGTTTAACCAGTGCGTTCACGGTGTCTTTGCCGCTCAGAAAGTCGGCATGAATTCGGGCGATGGTGGTCATGATTTTTTGTGTGTGGTTACGTCTGCTTGCATTATGGCTCGCGCATGAAGCGAAGTTTCGCGCTACATTGCAACGATGAAACAATGGCTCTCCCTTTTCGTCGGCGTGCTCTTCAGTGCAACCCTTTACGCCGCGCCGCAAGTGCTCGATGTCGACTGGAAAGACAGCGCCCGCGAACGAACACTGCCGCTCAAAATTCGCGTGCCCGAGGGCGATGTGCGGGTGCCACTGGTGATCTTTTCGCACGGGCTTGGCGGCTCGCGCGAGGACGGCAAAGCTTGGGGCGAACACTGGGCGGCCAACGGCTACCTAGTCATTCACGTCCAGCATCCGGGTAGCGACGAATCGCTGTGGAAAGGCCCCGGCGAGGGCGCGCCGAAACAACGCAAGGCGCGTGGCGCAACGCCTGAACAACTGCTCGGCCGCGTGGACGATGTGCGCTTTGTCATTGATGAATTGACCCGATTGCAGATTAAATCCGATGCGCCTGCCTGGACCAAACGCGTTGATCTTTCGCGTATCGCGATGACCGGCCACAGCTTTGGCGCGCGCACCACGATGGCGTTGGCGGGCGAGCGCTTTCCGGGGCCGATTAAGTCGGTGGCGGACGCGCGAATCACGGCATTCATCGCATTCAGTCCAACCGTACAGGGCGCAAAGAAAACATGGCCCGAACGCTACGGCGTGATGAACCAACCGTTCTTGAGTGTGACGGGCAGCCTCGACGGCGACGTAATGGGCAACGGTAGCAATCCCAAAAATCGTGCCGCAGTTTTTGACGCGCAGAACGCGGGCGACAAATATCGCGCGGTGTTCGCAGACGGTGACCATTCCGTGTTTAGTGGCGGTGCGGTACGGGAAGCCGCTTCGCTTAGCGGCTTTGCAGTGGAAGGCCACGCAAGCACGTCCGCCGCGACCGCGAAAGTGATTCACGAAAAGACCAGCACGATCACGCTGAAGTATCTCGATGCCTACTTAAAAGGCGATGCAGCGGCGAAATCTTGGCTCATCACGGACGCCGCGAAAGCGCTGGGCGATGCGGGTGTGTGGAGCTATAAGTAGCGAGTCATTTAAGCAGTGCGAGCAAGCGCGGCAGCGCCGCACGAGTTTGCGCATCGGCCAGCCGAATCAACGTTTCGCGGTACTCGCGCGAAGCGCCCGCGTAATAGGGCGTTCGAATGCGCAGCAGCATGTTGGCATCCTTCGCCTCGCCATCAATAATGACACGGCGCTCAGCGTCGCGTGTCTTCCAGTTTTCGGGAACGCCATCCGGTGTGTCTTCGAAAAATGCAGAGACGTCGACGGCCACCACGCGCGTTGCACCGAGCGAGCGAGCAACGTGGATGGGCACTGGGGATACGAGATCCCCGTCTTGGTACGCGACGCCGTCAATGGTGCAGGGCAAAAACATCGACGGCAACGCCGCCGATGCGCGGACGGCAGCACCCGTGTGGCCGGACGTAAATGCCACCACCTCCTGCTTGCCGACCGGTGCGGCTACCGCGCAAAATCGTCGCGGTAACGCCTCGATCAAAGAATTGTCAACCGCAGCGTTAATAAAGTTTTGCATGGCCCGCCCGATGAGCCGATTAGGCCGAAGTAGCGACGGATCTGCAATGTCGGTGAGGCCTAAATTGAGGGCGCGACGCTCAATTTCGGCCGTGTTAATTTTTGCTGCATACAGTGAGCCGACTATTGCACCCGCGCTTGAGCCGATGATTAGCGCGGGCTCAATGCCAGCGGCTTCGAGCACTTTTAAGACACCCACGTGAGCGAACCCGCGGGGTCCGCCACTGCCGAGCACAAGAGCCGTGCGTTCGCGACCCTCGGGCCATGCCACCGGGCCAAATCGCGGGATTGCCGAGGCCGGGTAGCCGTCGCCAAATTCCGCGCATCCGTTGGCGAATGCGGCCAAAAGCGGCAGCGCGCCAATGCGACCCAGTGCCGCCCGACGGTCCATTACGCGCTTGCGCCTAACGCCTTTGCGCGGAGCGCCTGAGCCTGAAGCTCGGTGGGCGTTGCTGGTGCATTTAACCATCCCTGCAGATGGGTCAGCGCAAGATCGGTCAGCGCGTGAGTCAAGGCGGGATGGTCGTTAAGCGCCGGGATGTAGTCATACTCCGAGCCACCCGAATGCAGAAATGTTTCTTTGCCTTCCATCGCGATTTCTTCCAGAGTTTCAAGGCAGTCGGCCGGGAAGCCCGGGCAGACAACATGTAGTCGTTTAATGCCTTGACCGGGCAGCGCCCGCAAGGTTGCATCGGTGTACGGCTGCAACCACTCGGCACGACCAAATCGCGACTGAAATGTCAGTACCCATTGGTCGTTGGTCAGTCCCAACTCAGTGGCGAGTAGACGACCGGTTTTGTGGCACATGCAGTGGTAAGGATCGCCGTTCATGAGCGTGTATTTGGGCACGCCGTGAAAGCTCATCAGCAGCTTGTCGGGGCGCCCGTGTTTCATCCAGAAAGCATTGATGCCAGCGGCCAGCGCCTTGATGTAGGCTGGGTCGTCGTGCCACGTGGTGATAGTGCGCAGCGCGGGCATGTAGCGATCCTTGGCGAAGGTCTTGAACACCGCGTCGCACGCGGTCGCCGTGGTGCTCGCCGCATATTGTGGGTACATGGGCAACAGCAAAATACGGTCGCAACCATCAGCTTTCAATTTTGCCAGCGCACTGGCGATGCTCGGATTGCCGTAGCGCATGCCCACTTCAATTTTGATGTGGTCGGCCGGCAGGCCCATCGATTTGAGCCGCTCGCCGATCGCGCCGCGCAAATACTGGGCTTGCCGGTTGGTCCACACCAAGAGCGGCGAGCCTTCGGGCATCCACACCGTCGCATACTTTTTAGCGCTTTTGGCGGGCCGAGTGCGCAGAATAATGCCGTGCAAAATGGCCAACCACACGAGGCGTGGAATCTCCACCACGCGGCGGTCGCTCAAAAATTCTGCAAGATAGGTGCGTACAGCCTTGGCCGTCGGCGCATCGGGCGTGCCGAGATTCGAAAGCAAAATGCCAATGCGAGGCGCGCGTGCGTGGCTGTGGGATGAAACGTTGGGGTCAGACTGCATCAGATATTTACTACGGCGACGAGCCGTCTCCCATCTCACGCTGCATAGCGGAAGATAAAAGTTTGGCGGTTAAATCAACAATGGGAATGACCCGGTCGTAGGCCATTCGGGTTGGCCCAATCACACCCAGCGTGCCAATGATTTGACCATTGACTTGATAGGGTGCGGTCACTAACGAGAACTCATCGAGCGGCACGATTTGTGATTCGCCACCGATGAAAATTTGTACGCCTTCGGCCTTGTTTGAGAGATCGAACAGGTGCAGCAACTGCGTGCGTTGCTCGAACATATCGAACAGGCGGCGCAGGCCGTCCATGCTGCCCGACAGGTCGTGCGAATGAAGTAGCCGACGCTCACCAGAGACCACCAACTCATCGCCCGATTGCGCGACTGCCGCGCCCGTGTCCACCGCGATGGTCATCAAGCCGACCATGTCTTCGCGCAGGCGCTTGAGCTCGTCGGTGAGCCGAGCACGCACGTCATCGAGCGGTAAACCGGCGAAGTGTTCATTGAAAAAATTGGCGGCTTCAACCAGCTGCGACGGCGTGAAATTACGGTCTGCGTTCAGTATGCGGTTTTGCACATCGCCGTCCGGCGCGACTAACACCATCAGCACGCGGCGCTCGTTCAAGCGCACGAAGTCAACATGACGAAACGCTGCCTTTTTATGCGGCGCGGCGACCACCCCCGCAAACGACGACAACTCCGACAACATGCGCGCCGCAGCGCTCACCAGCTCCTGCGGTTGCTGGCCCTGAATCTGCGCCTCAATGTCTTTCATTTCGAGTTGCTGCAACGGCTTGGTGATGAGCAAGGTGTCAACAAAAAAACGGTAGCCACGCGGCGTCGGAATGCGCCCAGCGGAGGTGTGCGGGCTGGTGATAAAGCCCAAGTCTTCTAGGTCCGCCATCACGTTGCGGATGGTCGCGGGTGACAGCTCCAACCCGCTTTGCTTCGACAGCGTGCGCGACCCCACCGGCTCGCCGTCGGCGATGTAGCGCTCCACCAGCGCTTTCAGCAGAATTCGGGAACGGGGATCAAGCATCAGTTGATTGTAAAGACGTGGACGCTGCGCTCTTGGAAATTTCCGTGTGATTAAATCGGCGCATGTCGCAACCGCTCGCCCCGTGCCAAATCGCCATCAATGTTCGCCCATCGCAGCGGGACGGCAATCGCGAGGCCAATCGCGACACGAATCGTGACGGTTCGCGCGACTTGACCGACATTGTGTTGGCCGTGGCGGCGCTGCTACGCGGCTTGGGGCACGCTCCCGTGCTCGAAGAAAACAGCGCGTCGGAGCTTGATGCAGACCGTGTTTTTGACCTGGCAATTTTGACGATGACCGAGATAGGTAACGCCTGCGGCTTGGTGGTTGTGTTGGGCGGTGACGGTACGTTTATCGCTGCGGCAAGGCAGCTGGCTCCGCACCATGTGCCGATTGTTGGCGTTAATTTGGGTCGGCTGGGTTTTTTGACCGATCTAACGCTGGCAAACCTTAGCGCATCGTTGCCGCGTTTGTTAGCGGGCGAATATCGTGAAGAGCGGCGCGTTTTGCTCAGTGTCGTTAGTTCGCTGGCCAACGCCGAGCAGTATCTCGCGGTCAACGACGTGGTGGTTAATCGGGGCGGTGCAACCTCGCTGGTTGATCTTGACATTTCTCTCAATGATCGTTTTGCCTATGGCTTCCGCGCTGACGGCGTGATTGTCGCCACGCCAACAGGCTCCACCGCCTACGCGCTGTCCGCGGGCGGGCCGATCATGGCACCGTTTGTCAACGCCTTCACCATCGTGCCGATTGCGCCGCATGCACTGACCAACCGCCCTATCGTGGTGGCCGACGACTCGGTGATTCGCATCACTGTCGCGCGGGCACGCGAAGCGTTGGCGAGCATTGACGGGCATCATGTCATCCCGTTAACCGAGGGCGATTTTGTTGAGATCAAACGCGCGGCCGACACCGTGCGTTTGTGGCATCCGCTTGACTATGACTATTACCACACGCTGCGCGAAAAACTGGGTTGGACCGAGACGCCCGAGGGCCTCGCGCCGCTCAAACGATAGCGGTTAAACGCGATGTTGAAGCAGCTTTCTATCCGTAATTTTGTGCTGATTGACCGTCTCGATATCGAGTTTGAGCCGGGCATGATTGCGCTCACCGGTGAGACCGGTGCCGGTAAATCCATCGTGCTCGATGCGCTCGGCTTGGCGCTCGGCGCGCGGGCAGACAGCGCTGCGGTTCGGGTAGGTGAAAAGCAGGCCGACATCACGGCTGAGTTTGAGGTGGCAGGCAACGCTGCCGCCCGCGCGTGGCTAGCGACACAGGCCGAACCGGATACCGACACGGTGGTGCTACGCCGTGTGATTGATGGCGCAGGAAAAAGCCGTGCGCAAATCAATGGGCGACCTGCGTCAGTAACAGAGATGCGCGAGTTGGGCGCAACCCTGCTCGAACTGCATGCACAACACGAGCACCAAGCGTTGCTGCGCGGAGCGACGCAACGTGAATTGCTGGATCGTTACGCGGGTGCGGAGGACGACGCGCGCGCAGTGCTTGCTGCATTTCGCAGCGCTACGCAGGCGCGCGAGACGCTAGCCCATGCTCGTACTGCCGCTGCCGCAATTGCCCGCGAACGCGCCGCGTTGGAAGCCGATTTAGGGGAGCTGCGCGCGGCGAAACCTAACGCCGCCGAGTGGGACGCGCTGTCCCTCGAGCAGTCGCGATTGAGCCATAGCAATGAGCTGCTCGAAGCGGTAGAGGCGACGCGTGCAACGATTGCCGACGACGACGGCGTGAGCGAATCCGTTGCGCAACTGGCAAGCAGTTTGGCCACCGCAGAGCGCATTGATCCGGTGCTGAGCGATGCGCGGCAATTGATCGAATCAGCGGGAGTGCAGCTCGATGAGGCCGCACAGTGGTTGCGCCAGTACGCAAGTAAGTTAAACCTCGACCCCGAGCGTTTGCAGCAGATCGAAACGCGCTTGTCGACGCTGTTTTCACTGGCGCGAAAACTGCGTGTTCGGCCTGAAGAATTGCAAGCGCATTGGCAAACCACTGAGGACAGGCTCGCGCGGTTAACAGCGTCGCAGGACGTCGTGGCGCTGGAGCGTGATGTTGCGGCGGCGCAGGCGGCGTTGTCGATGGCGGCGTCGATGCTGTCGGAAAAACGCGCTACTGCTGCCAAGAAACTTTCATCTGCATCGACCGCAGAATTACCCGATTTGGCGCTGCCAAACGCTTCGTTTAGTGTCACGCTCACGCCACACGCCGAGATCGAATCCAACGGCGCAGAATCCATCGAATTCGCGTTCAGATCGCATTCCAGCTTGCCGTTTTCACCGATTTCCAAGGTCGCCTCGGGTGGTGAGCTAGCGCGCTTGTCGCTGGCAATTTTGGTGGTTTGTGGGGACGCCGCTGCTGTCCCGACGTTGGTGTTTGATGAGGTCGACGTAGGCGTCGGCGGTCGCGTTGCAGCTCAAGTCGGACGCAAGCTGCAAACGCTAGCGTGCGATCGGCAAGTGCTGTGCGTAACGCACATGCCGCAAGTTGCAGCGCACGCTGATCATCACTTCACGGTGTCGCGCGACAACGCGCTCTCGCCAACGACGAATGTCAATGCGCTCAACAAAAAGGGGCGGCTATCGGAAATTGCCCGCATGCTGGGTGGCCACGAAGTCGGCTCGGCGACGGAGACGTTAGCGAAGGAGCTGCTTGACACTTCGCGGCGTTAGGAGCTGACTCGACGCTGTTCGTGGCATCGAAATTCTTCAATTTTCTTCGGGCAGCGAGCGTCGTTGCCTTAGTGCCTACCCAGCTACTCAACAATTGCCTCGGGGTGAACCGGATCGTAAACGAAGCGTGCTGGAGGCCAACCCCATCAGCACGTTCTTTTGCGACTTTCGCGGCGTCAAATCCCACCTAAACGGGTAGGGTTCGATGCACCAGAAATGCGAACAGATGACGCTTGTCGACCGTACACTGTGGCTCAGAAACTTGCCACTGCTCACTTGGGCTTGGCTGTAAAAAAGGGGTGTCTATGAGCCACACTCGATCAATGTGCAAAACGCTTCTCCTCGGCGTATCGATGCTAATGGTGGCGACATGTTGCATAGCGGTTAACGCGCAATTACTTAAAGGCACCCGCTTCCTGTATGGCCCGCCGATGGTGGCCGTCTCGCAGCTCGGCCTTGACGCCGATGTGACCGCGCGCAATGCGATGGCGGTCAACGGAAGCTCGAACGTCTATCTCACCGGCTCAGGCACGGTGGGCAGTGCGGGCGCCGATTGGTTGACGATCAAGTACAACGTTTCGGGTGTTGAACAGTGGCGCGCTATTTTGAATGGACGCGGTAACAACACTACGACTGATGAAGCCCGCAATATTATGTTGGGGCCCGACAGCAACCCCGTGGTGGTGGGCAGCAGTTCGCTTCTGGCGGCGGGCGGGAGACGCTGCACGACCGTGAAATACGATGCTGCGACCGGCAAAGAGCTGTGGCGTTATTGGCCCAGTTTGCCGGCGGCAACACCTGCATGGAGCGAGTCTTTGTGCTTCGGGATGGCGATCAACTCAGCGGGCAATGTGTTGATGGTGGGCCGCACGCGCGAGCAATTTAATTTTGGCAATGCCGACATTTATGTTGCCAAAATTAGTGCGACTGGTTCGCTCTTATGGCATCAAACGTTGGCGAACGGGGCGTATGCACCGGGGATCGTTGCGCCAAACACCATCAGTGCTGGCAGTGATGACTTGGCCGCTTTCGTCACGGTCGACAGCAGCAACAACGTGTACGTGGCGGGCCGCACTCAAGAGAGCGCGACCAACTACGTTTGGGCGATTTTCAAGATTGCTGCGACCGGTGGCGCACCGAGCTGGCGCACCAATGTGGGTGGCAGCGGCGACAGCCGGGTGCGTGGTGTAGCCGTGGATGCTGGCGCAACACAGGTTGCGGTGGTCGGCAGCCGTGAATCAAGACCTGGATAAGCTCTGTTTAACGCAAGCGCCGGTGCAGTGATTGCGGACGTGAGCCTAGGCGACGTGAACAGCACCGGATTTCTGGCCGACGTTGCCTACATAGGCACCGATGTGGTGATGGCCGGGTATGAGCTCTTGACCGAAGGCACCGAGGAACAGCTGTTGGTGTCCCGCGCCAACGCTGCGGGTAGTGTGTGGAACTATACGAAGAGCGGTGGCTCCGGCACGCGCAGCTTTGCCACTGCACTGGCGGTGAGCGGCGGTGAGATTGCCGTGAGTGGCAGCGCGGGCACAGGCACTGATCTTGACATCTATAGCCTGCGCGTCGATGCAAGCCTGGGAACGCCGGTGGGTGCCCCTGTCAACTATCAAGGCCCGGGCAGCGCACGCGACTACGGCTCAACCATCAAATCTGACGGCGCAGGCGGCTTTTTTGTGGCTGGCACGATGACCAACAACACCACGCCGCAGCGCAATACGATGGGTGTCGTTCGCTACTCATCAGCGCTTGCCCAGCTTTGGGCGGCCCAGCCAGCGGCGGCACGGGTTGGCATGCGACTGGGCAGTCTTGACGGTGCTTTAGCAAAACGAACCATGGCGCTTGACAACAGTGGCAATGCCTACTTCGCCGCGCTCGCTCACAACGGTGCGAGCACGCAGGTTGATGTGATTAAGTGGGACAGCACGACCATGACCGAGGTGTGGCGATGCAGCTATGACGGCAGTGGCACAAGCTTTGATGCTCCCTTCAGCCTTGCGCTAGACGGCAATGGCAACGTGTTCGTCACGGGTAACACCGGCGGGCCGCAAACGACCTTCCGTACCGACAACGCTTTCGCCTTTAAAATCCAAAATAACGTTAATACCTGCTCGGTGGCATGGTCAAAATCGTTCAATACGCTAGGCATGACTGATCCGGGTTCCTTCGCGCTGAGCAGCGCAGTGGACGCCAATGGCGACCTGCTGCTGGCGGGGGAGACGTTTTCGTCAGCAACCGATGCAGCCACCGGCGACTGGTTGGTGGTGAAGCTCTCGGGCAGCACTGGCAATGAGCTGTGGCGTCATGTGTCCGATGGCGGCAGCAATCTCGAAGACCGTGCGCTGCACCTGCGCACGGCGCCGGGTGGCGTGGTGTATGTCGGCGGCTGGTCGTTTACGTCGAGTACCAGCCGCGTTTGGCGGGTCATGCGACTGCTGGACAACGGCACCAGCGCTACGGTTAATTGGAGCGTGGTTCATCCAAGCACCGGTCTTGAGCTTCCCTATGCCATCCATGTCGAGCCTGACGGCAGCAAGCTCTATATGGCCGGTTTCATTTTGGACGCTCCCGGTTTGGGCGGCCAAAACATGGCTCTGCGCGTCTACACCAACTTGGCAAACCCCGCGCGTACGATCCAACTGGTCGCGCTGACGGGCAACAATTCCACAGGTAACAGAGATATTGCCAAAGACGTGATCAGTGACGCTGCGGGCAACATTTATTTGGCGGACATGCTCAACAACACCGGGGTTCAGGAGGAGTTCACGGTGGTCAAGCTCGACGCGGGCGGCGTGGAGCTGTGGCGTAAGTCGTTTGGCGGCACGACCGACTTGAACTACGACGAGGCGAGCGTCATTACGTTGACACCCGATGGCCTTGTGGCAACCGGCTTCGTGTTCACGGGTAACTATTTTGAAATGGGCACGGCACAGTTGCGCGCCTCCGACGGGGCATTGATGTGGTGTGTCGGCAACGAGTCCAAGGCACGCGACTTCGGCCTTGCGGTGCAAGCGATGCCTGCGAGCTCCGTTGCTGCGCCCTTACGGGTGGTGATTGCGGGCTGGGCTGGGGTGGGGAAAACAATTCGGTGAATTCGTCAACGCAACTGCCCCTGCCACAAACGCTCGTCGTGCAAGTGGTCGACCGCGCGGCCTGCACGCTGAAAGTTGACGGTCGCGTCGGCGGCGCACGCGCCACCACCGACGGGCTCATCATCTTGCGCCGCATCCTGTTGCTTGAAGAGCCAGCAGCCTCCGGCGGCACGGCCGCACAGAACAGCTTGGACGATCGCGACAACCTAGTCACGACGCTCATTGCGCGTAAAGACTACGACATCGACGGCGACGGCACGGTGGATTTCAAGGACGGTTTATTGATCTTGCGCTACCTTCTAGGTATCCGAGGCGACGCGATCAGCGCTGGTCTCGCGCTCACTGGTGGGCGCAGTGCATGGCTGGCAGCCAGCCCCACCACGGCCAACTCAATCAAGCTTTATCTTGAAGCGTGCGGTGTGTGATGGGCACACGTCGCCAGCGGGTTTAATATCGCGATTGGTTTTGTTTTGCGGCGAATATGAACGCGCAATTAGCCCTCAAAGGTATGTCCGCCGCCGAGTATTTCGTGTGGGCGGAGACGCAGCTTGAACGCTATGACTTTTATAACGGTGAAGTGTTTGCGATGTCGGGAGGGTCGGACGGGCACAATACGATTGCGTTCAATGTTGCCTCGGCCCTCAAATCCCATCTGGCCAGCACGCCGTGAAGTGGTTGCATCAACGACGTTCGGCTCGAGGTCGCCAGAAACACCCACTACACCTACCCCGACGTTTTTGCGACCTGTGACGAGCGTGATCGAGGCGCGGATGCCAAGCTCACCAAGCGTTACCCGACGTTCATTTGCGAAGTGCTCAGCCCAACACGGCTGCCCATGACTTAGGTGAAAAATTTGAGCATTACCAGCAGAGCGAGTCACTACGTGAGGTGCTGTTCATCGATCCGGAACGGCGCTCGCCACAGCTCTATCGCCGCAACGCAGCCCAAAGCTGGGAGATCGTGCCTGTGGATGCCGCCGTTGGCGCGCCGCTCGAACGCGTGAACATGACACTGAGCTTCGCCACGCTTTTTGAAAACGTCTAATCCAGTTAGCCAGTTATGGCGACCGGGATGTCTGGGAACGCGCTACAGGCAGCGCGCGTTCAGCCCTTAGCGGCGACGCTTCTTCACGATCACTGCTTTACCGCGCTTGCCCTTAGCACCTTTTTTGACGATGGCTTTAGGCTTCGGTATCGCGAGCACTTCGCCGGTTTCCATCCATGTCTTTACGCGGTTGGCATCGCCCAATCGTGAAAATTTGCCGACCGAATCGAGCAACACCATCACCACCGGACGCTGTGCGATTTGCGCGAGCATCACCACACAACGGCCTGCTTCACGGATAAAGCCCGTTTTCTGCACGCTAATGCTCCAGCCATCGGATTTCACCAGAGCGTTCGAATTGTTGTAGTGCAGCGTTTGACCCGTGGTTGGGATTTGCACGTACTGATCCGATTGAGTGCTGTATTCGCGGATCAGCGTGTACGTTTGTGCCGCTTGCACCAGCGTAACCAAGTCGCGCGCAGTAGACACGTTCTCTGGCGACAAACCAGTCGTGTCAACGTATCGTGTGTTGCTCATGCCCAGCGACTTCGCCCTTGCGTTCATCGCGGCCACAGCCGCTTTCAAGCCACCGGGATAGAAGCGACCGAGTGTGCTGGCGGCGCGGTTTTCTGAGGACATCAGTGACAGTTGCAACATCTCGCGGCGCGTTAACTCACTGCCGATGGACAGACGCGATCGACTTGCTTTCAGATAATCCAAGTCCTCGATATCGACGGTCAACGTCTGATCGAGACTTTGCTGCGCGTCGAGCACAATCATCGCGGTCATCAGCTTGGTGATGCTGGCAATTGGGGTGACCGTGTTGGCGTTTTTGGCGTAGATCGACTCGCCGGAACGGGCGTCAACAATCAGTGCCGCTTGCGACAGCAGATTCGGCCCTAGTGCGAACGCGTGAACTGACCCTAGCACCAAAACGCTAATCAGGAAAAGTCGAATAGAAACAATGCTGCCAGTCAAATTCTTCATATTGCACTTTAATTTTAAGCATAACGCGGCTGTTTCGGCGCGTTCAAGCTCGGTTACAACAAAAAATGCGCCAATGCGTGACATTTGCGGTGCAAATGGAGGCGTGCGCCACCCTGTCGAGCAAACCAGCGCAAACTTGCGGGCGCAACGCTCGGAGATCAATCGACCTTCGCGCCGATTTCCTTCACAATACGCGCATATTTGGTCAGTTCCTTGCCGATAAAGGCTTTAAATTCTTCCGGCGTGCTGGCGGCGGGTTCCGCGCCGGACGCAAGCCATTTTTCGCGCAGATCGGGCGCGGCGAGCGACTTGTTCACCTCAATTGACAACCGTTTTACCAGCTCGGACGGCGTGTCTGCGGGCGCGAACAAACCCCACCAAGTAAATACGTCGAAATCCTTAACGCCCACCTCTGCCATTGTTGGCAAGTCCGGCGCGAGGGCGCTGCGTTTGGGTGTGGTGACCGCGAAGGCTTTGAGTTTGCCCGCTTTAATTTGCGGCAGGCTGGACGCCATATTGTCAAACATCATTTGCACCTGTCCGCCGAGTAAATCGGTCATCGCGGGGCCGCCGCCTTTGTACGGCACATGGATAATCGGCGCTCCGGTTTGCAGCTTGAACAGCTCGCAGGCAAGGTGGCCGGCGCTGCCGTTGCTGCCGCTGGCGCTATGGCGCGGGCAGTGGCGCGTCAACGAAGGCGTGATGGAGGTGACGAGTCCGGCGCTGTCGTGGTTTTTGCAGGGGCCGTGGTTTCGCGCAATGTCGGGCGGCGAGGGGTTTGCGGCGGCCACCATCGGCCACGTCATCATCGCGCGCGACAGCCGCTGCATGGATCGCTGCCGTGTGCATGAGCATGTTCACGTGCGGCAGTGCGAGCGCTGGGGCGTGCTGTTTCCGTTGGTCTACGTCGGTGCCGGCCTGTATGCCGCGTGGCGGGCAAAGCGCTGGTCAGCGTATTACTGGGACAACCGGTTTGAGCGCGAGGCGCGGGCTGCCGAGGCGTGATTGGCGCTCCAAACTCAACATTCTCAGCTGCTATAAAACTCACTACAGCTTTTCGCTAAATTCACCACTGCATATAGGCTAATCGCTTTTTTTACCAAAAGTCGGTAAGTAGCTAATACGGATGCGATCCCCTATGCTACGACGCATTCAGCGAAAAGCTATTGAGATTGCTTGTTCGTTTCGGCGGCGAATTTTCGCGCTGCGTGGTCGACGCGAACTGCGCTACGCGCCATACGTCAACCGCGCGACCGACCGCAACACTTCAGGCGTGGTGGTCGGGAATCCAAAGAACTCTAGATACGCGGGGATTTGCTCGAACAGCATGTCGGTGCCGATCTGTACCGAGCAGCCGCGTGCCTTCGCTGCGGCGAGGAAGGCCGTCATTTCGCTTTTCATCACCACCTCGCCAACAAAAGCGGTGGGCGCGATACGTGACACATCCATCGGCAGTTTGTCACCGGCATTCATGCCCATAGGCGTCGCGTTAACGACGACATCAAAGCCCGCAGGGTCGTTGAAACCGGTGCTGACTTTCAGCGCCGCGTAATGGGTTCGCAACCGCGCGGCGAGGCCCTCGGCAGACGCCGCGTGGACATCAAACAAACCGATCTCCGCGACGCCAGAGGCCGCCAGCGACGCGGCAATCGCGCAGCCGACGCCACCGCAGCCCACCACCAGTGCGCGCGCGCCATCGAGCTCTACGCCTTTGCGCAACATGCCGCGCACAAATCCCGCGCCGTCGAACATGTCACCCAGCAACGTGCCGTCAGGTCGCAGCACAATGGCGTTACACGCACCGGCAATGAGCGCTGTGGGGGAGAGTTCATCAACCAGCGCGCAGCTGGTGACTTTGTGCGGCATCGTAATCAGCGCACCGCGAACGTTGGTGAACTTGAAAATCGCGCGGAGGGCAGCGCCAAAGTCTTCCACCTTGACGCCCATTGGCACCACGACCGCGTCGATGCCCGCGTGCTCGAAATACGGGTTGTAGATCATCGGGGACTTGAACGCGTGCGTGGGATAGCCGATGTGAGCGATGAGTGAGGTCGTGCCACGAATCATGGTTTATTTAACCGCTGTGGTGTTGTAGAGCACGGTGCTTGCGCGCGGCATTAACCCTCGTCGCGCTCGTACCCGGGCAGCACTGCAATCAAATCGTGCTCGGTCGTTTCGACGACGGTGACTTTCACCACGTCGCCAACGTTCAGGTCACCACCGTTCTGCACATGAACGAGGCCGTCGATCTCCGGAGCATCGGCCCATGATCTGGCCACCGCGATGTTGTCTTGCACATCATCAACGATGATCTCGATTTCGCGACCGATTTTTGCGCGAAGCAACGCCTCCGAAATCTCGGCCTGCACTTCCATGAAGCGGGCGCGGCGTTCCTCTTTCGCCTCATCGGGAAGCTCACCCGGCAAGCCGTTTGCGGTTGCGCCATCGACGGGCGAATAGGCGAAACAGCCAACGCGATCCAGTTGTGCTTGCTGCAAAAAGTCGAGCAGTTCTTCGAACTCGGCCTCCGTTTCGCCGGGGAATCCGACGATGAAGGTGGAGCGAATCGTGAGGTCGGGGCAGGCGGCGCGCCATGCCTGAATACGCTCAATGTTTTTCTCGCCACTGGCGGGGCGTTTCATGAGTTTGAGGATGCGCGGATTGGCGTGCTGAAACGGAACGTCGAGATACGGCAACATGCGACCGCCGGACGCGAGGGTGCTCTGCGCCATCAGCGGAATTACGTTGTCGACCGTCGGGTACGGATACACGTAATGCATGCGCGTCCACACGCCAAGCGAGCCGAGCGCTTTGGCGAGTTCGAGCATGCGCGTCTTGACCGGTTTGCCGTTGACGAAGTCGGTGCGGTACTTCACATCGACGCCGTATGCCGAGGTGTCTTGCGAGATCACCAGCAGTTCCTTGACACCGGATTTCACCAGCGATTCAGCCTCGCGCATGACGTCACCAATCGGACGGCTCACGAGGTCGCCGCGCATCGACGGAATGATGCAGAAGCTACAACGGTGATTGCAACCCTCGGAAATTTTCAGATACGCGTAATGCTTTGGCGTGAGCTTGACGCCGTGATCCGGCACGAGGTCGATGAATTTGTTGTGCGGTTTCGGCAAGTGCAAGTGCACCGCGTCCATCACTTCGTTCGGCGCATGCGGGCCGGTGACAGCAAGCACTTTTGGATGAATGTTGCGGATGAAATCGCCGTCCTGTTTTGCGCCGAGACAACCGGTGACGATGACCTTGCCGTTTTCGGCGAGCGCGTCGCCGATGGCGTCCAGCGATTCAGCTACTGCGTCGTCGATGAACCCGCAGGTATTGACCACCACGAGGTCTGCGTCGGCGTAATCACCCACCGTTTCATAACCCTCGGCTTTGAGGCGCGTAAGCACCTGTTCGCTGTCGACGAGCGCCTTGGGGCAGCCTAGCGAGACGAAGCCGACTTTATGAGTGGAAATAATGGGGTCAGACACGAATTTTCAGAGGAGCAGGAGGAGAAAATAAAGACAGCATAAAAACGTTTCTGACCGCATCATTCTTCCCCATTATTTCTTCTCAGCCGCGCCCGGAAATCCCGGAAACGCGAAGCCTGGAAAAAACTGTTTGCTGCTCTCCTGCATCTTCTGCTGCATGTCGAGAAACATCTTGCTGCTTTGCTCAAGATAATTGCCCATCACGCCCTGCATCGCGGGGGCTTGCAACTGCATGAACTGTTGCCACACTTCTGAGCCCACTTGCCCGCCGTCCGCGCCAGTGCTGCCGATCAGCGTGCCGCCTTTTTCAGCAATGTTTTTCTGAAATTCGGTGAAGGCGCGCACATTCTGCTCAAATAAACCGCCGACCACGCCCTGCATCGCGCCGCCGTAAAAACGGATCATCTGCGACAGCATGTCGTTTGAGAACATCGGCACGCCAACGGCCTCTTCGTCGAGAATAATTTGCAACAGAATAGTGCGCGTCAGCTCTTCGTTGGTCTTCGCGTCGCGCACTTCGAACGGCGTGTTTTCCACCACCATTTGCCGCACGTCGGTCAGCGTGATGTAGCCGCTGGTGGCCGTGTCGTAGAGCCTGCGGTTCGGATACTTTTTGATGATGCGCATCGCGGAGCGCGCGCCGCGAGCGGCACTGGTCTTGGTGGCCATCTTCTATATCCTAATTTGTGCAGTGCGCCATTGTAGTGCAGGCTGGGACTCAAGTGGCATGCGGGTTAGCGCAGGATTACGCTGCTAGATGACACCGTTCGCATCCAATTTGAAACCCGTTCTTGTAGCAAGAACTCTAATTTGTTGCAGCGCAACATAAAGTGCTTGACTTGTCGTATTCATGGGCCTAACATTCAATTTGTGCGCCGCAACAATTTCAGCGGCTAATTCTTAAACTTTCAGGAGATACCCAATGATCCCAATGTTTGAACAAGTCGCAGAGATGAATCGTGCTTACCTCGCCAACGTGCTCAAGGGTGTTGACGCAGCCGTGGCCTACAGCACCAAAGCATCTGCTTTCGGCGTCAATGCTGCCAACGAATTCGCTGCGTCGACCGCTGCTGATCTGCATGCAATCGCTGCCATCAAAGCACCGCAAGACATCGTGCCTTTGCGCGCCAAGCAACTCGAAGAAAAAGCTGACTGGGCGACGTCCACGTCACGCCAGGCGTTCGACATGATCTCTTCGGCTCAAACCGAAGCCATGCACTTAGCGGAAGTCCAAGCTGCTGACGCTGCCAAAGCATTCGCTGCCAACGTCGACAAACTCGCCAAAAGCGCCCCACAAGGCATGCCGGGTGCGGAGTACGCAATGTCCGCCATGAAGGCTGGCGTTGAGACGTCAATGGCTGCGTTCGAAACCGTTGCCAAAGCAACTAAAGAGGGCGTTGAATACGCTGGCACGCAAGTTAAATCTGCTGCCACAAAAGCGACACCTGCTGCCAAGCGCAAGTAATTCAAATAGGGTCGGCGCGTGAAGCAGTTCACGCGAACGGCCCCTGAAATAGGGATGTGCCGATCCTACCTAACCAGGTAGTACCGCGACACCCTTTGTCATTAGACGCTACACGTGTCTCCCAAGACGAATGACACGAAGGGTCGCCACCCTCCTCCTCCTTGTGCGGCGATACTGGAAGTCTCTCAGCCCGCACGGCTTGCCGTGCGGGCTTTTTCTTATGAGGGAGCTTCTTCCCGCACGTGGTTTCGCGGAACCGGAGCGGCTGGATTTCTTCCGCAAAGTGCTTGCTGCGGACTGAAGCTGGGCGACGCGTGGGCAACAAGTTGCCCACGCGTCGTGCATCAGCTTTTTACTGAAAAGGCGGTTGAATATGGGTCGAACCGCCTATAACGATCAAAACCGACTTAATCCGCTTTATGCCTCTACGCCCAATTAGAACGGGCGCTCCTAATCAAGCTGTATGTTCAGACGCTTGATAATTGCGCCCCACTTCTTCATGTCGGCGTCGAGCATGGTTTTGAACGCGGCGGAGGTGCCGCCGCCGGGGGCCATGCCTGCTGCGACCAGGCGGTCGCGGATGGCGGCCTCATTGAGCACGGCGTTCACGTCCGCATTAACTTTGGCGACGATGTCGGCAGGCAGGGACGACGGGCCGAACAGGCCGTTCCACGCGACTGCTTCGAAATCTTTGATGCCACTTTCCGCAATGCTCGGCAACTCCTTGAGCGAGTCAAAGCGTCCGGCGCTGGTTACGGCGATCTGACGAATCTTGCCGCTCTGCACGTGCGGCGCGATGCCCGAGGCGACGGCGAAAAGTAGTTGCGTGTCGCCGTTGGCGGTGGATAGCGCGGCTGGCGGCGAGCCGTTGAACGGGATGTGCTGCGCGTCAAAGCCCGCTTCAGTTTTGAACAATTCCATCGCCAGATGCGACGACGAGCCGTTGCCGACGCTCGCGTACGAAAGCTTGCCGGGATTGGCTTTGCCGTAGGCGACCAGTTCTGCCACGGTCTTTACCGGCAACGCGGCGTTGATGGCGAGCACGTTCGGTTGCGTCGTGGTCACCACGATGGGCACCAAGTCCTTACCCACGTCATACGGCATCTTTTTGTACATGAACGGGCCGTACGCGGTCGGGCCGGGAAAGCCGATCACCAGCGTGTGGTTGTCGGTCGATTTAGCGGCAACGTCAACGCCGATCATGCCGCCGGCACCCGGCTTTGGATCGACCACTACGGCCTGCCCCCATTTAGCCCCAAGTTTTTCACCCAGCACACGGGCCACAAAATCAAGCGATGAGCCGGCGGGAGCGGGCACCACAACGCGAACGGGTTTAGTCGGCCAGGCTTGAGCTAAGGTCAACGTAGCGATGAAGCTGGCCGCGAGGGTGGCGGCGATGTGGCGGGTTTTCATGGTCGATGCGGCACGTGCCGGTTAGCTGGCGATGTCGGGATTATCTGCGACTTAGACCGTCGCCGCGCTTCGCTCTTGCACCCGAAACAAAATGCGCAGTCGCGGCCAGAGCTGTGATCGGTGGTGGCCGTGCTGCCGCGGCGTTCGCCGCTGCTACAAAATCTGGTGCGTAGGCCGCTTAGTACGTCTCAAGATGCAATCGCCCGTCACGTTTGAGTTCGGCATGCAGCGCTGACCAATCCATGCCATGCGCAATCGCGGTGTCGCGCAGCACTTCGAGCACGCCCGCCTCCATGCCTTTCAGGCCGCAGACGTAGATGTAGCTATTCGTGTCTTTCAGCAACGTTGCAATGTCTGCTGCACGCTCACGCATGAGATCCTGCACGTAGCGCTTGGGCCCATTGGGTGTGCGCGAGAACGCAAAATTGATATCAATGAAATCTTTTGGCAAATTCATCAGTGGCCCGAAATACGGCAGCTCTTTTTGCGAGCGCGCACCGAAGAACAACATGAGCCTGCCATCGGCCAGCGTGTCGCCGGTTGCCCGAAGGCGGCGCCGACGCTCGGTCATCGCGCGCATCGGCGCGCTGCCGGTGCCGGTGCAGATCATCACGATGTGGCTCTTCGGGTGGTTCGGCATCAGGAAGCTGGTGCCGAAGGGGCCGATGACCTGCACGCTGTCGCCCACCTTCAGGTCACACATGAAGTTGCTGGCCACGCCGCGCACCGGCTTGCCCTGGTGGTCTTCGAGCACACGCTTGATCGTCAGCGACACGTTGTTGTAACCGGGTCGTTCGCCGTCACGCGGGTTGGCAATGGAGTATTGCCGCGCGTGATGCGGACGACCGTTGGCGTCGACGCCAGGCGAAACGATGCCGAGTGATTGCCCTTCGAGCACCGGGAAATTGCCACTGCCGAAATCGAGCACGATGTGATGCGTGTCGCTCTCGGTGCCCAGCGCGGTGACGCGGTAGTTGCCGCTGACTGTAGCGATCATCGCGTTCTTGGGGCCATAAAGATTTACTGCGGGCGTTGCGGCAGAAGCGGGCGCAACGACCGAGCCGAGGCTCGTATCGGCTGCGTTGGTCTGAATGGAGTCGCCGTCACTCGGTGCCTCCTTGACTGGGGCATTTACCGACGCTTCGTCAAGCTCAACCGCCGACGGCAGTTCGTCCCAAGTCAACTGCTCGCTGGTTGAAAACGCGGCATGACGCAACACCGTGCGCCAGTTGTCAATCGAACCGGTTGGGCACGGCGAAATGCAGGCCATGCAGTGATTACATTTGTCCGCATCCACCACGTAATTGCGCGAATCGTGCGTCACCGCACCCACCGGACACGTGTCTTCGCAGGTGTTGCAGCGAATGCAAATTTCAGGGTCGATGAGGTGTTGTTTCAGGACTTCGGTTTCAACAGTCATACTCAATCCCAACATGGACAGGCGGTGCGCTGAACAGCAGACAAGCAAAGCGATGTCCGTCTGTTCGAGCGCGCCGAGTTATGCAGGCGGCAAAGCCGTCCGAAATAACCCTAGTTAAATCGGACGTAATCAAAATCCACGGGCTGCCGATTGATCCCCATTACTGGTGGTGCAATCCATCCGGCAAATTTGCCCGGCTCAACCACCCGTCCCATCAGCGACGCCACAAACCCGCGATCTTCAGCTGTTGGCAGCCAATTTTTTTCGTTCGCGGCCCATTCCACCTCGGACACCAAGCGGCCTTCGGGACTAATTTTCACGCCGGCCAGCGCGCCGATCTTGCGGTTAAACGCTTTGTGCGGCGTGATCAAGCGGAAGCCGATACCCGCCTTTTCCAGTACCTTGTTCCAGCGACCCACTCCGCCGACTGAATCCTTGATGTAATCGTCGCGCAGCACCTCGTTCAGCCCGTTCAGCATTGGCACCTGACGATCTATCAGATGCCCATCCACCACGGACAGCACACCGTAAGTCTGCCCTTGCAAACGATGGTCGTCGCCACGTTTGGTTTCTTCATAACGACCCTTGAGGCCCGAGTTGTAAAAGATCGCAGCGTTGCTTGATTCATCAGCACCGAACAGGTCGATGGTAACGCTGAAGTGGAAGTTGAGATAACGCTGAATCGTCTCCAGATCGATGGCACCCGCAGCGCGAATTTTTGCCGCGTCCTCGGTCTTTAATTCGTTCATCACGGCGGCCGTGCGCGCGAGCACGCGCGAGATGCCGCTCTCGCCAACGAACATGTGATGCGCCTCTTCGGTCAGCATGAATTTCGTGGTGCGGGCGAGCGGGTCGAACGCGCTTTCTGCAAGTGCGCAGAGCTGGAATTTTCCGTCACGATCCGTGAAATACGTGAACATAAAAAACGCGAGCCAGTCCGGCGTTTTCTCGTTAAACGCGCCGAGGATTCGCGGGTTGTCGGCATCGCCTGAATTGCGTTGCAGCAGCGCATCCGCTTCTTCGCGACCATCGCGACCGAAATGCTTGTGCAGCAAATAAACCATCGCCCACAGATGACGGCCCTCTTCCACGTTGATCTGAAACAGGTTGCGCAGGTCGTACATTGACGGCGCCGTTAAGCCCAGGTGACGCTGCTGCTCGACCGAGGCAGGCTCGGTGTCGCCCTGTGTGACGATGATGCGACGCAAGTTCGCGCGATGCTCGCCCGGAACGTCTTGCCACGCGGCTTCGCCCTTATGCTCACCGAAACCCACGGTACGCTTTTCATCACGCGGATTCATGAAAATACCCCAGCGGTAATCGGGCATCTTGACATGATCAAACTGCGCCCAGCCCGATGGCTCGACGCTCACGGCCGTGCGCAGATACACGTTGTCTTGCATCGCGCCTTCGGGGCCCATGTCGTTCCACCAATTCAGGTAGTTCGGCTGCCAATGCTCAAGCGCACGTTGCAACGTCTTATCCTCAGAGAGGTTAACGTTGTTGGGGATTTTTTCGCTGTAGTTGATACCAGATTGCATGATCTATTTCCAAAAAAAAATAGGGTTCGGGGAGCGCAATTTCGGTTGTAACGCGCTCCGCCGAGAACCACGTTACACAACAACACATGTCGTTTGGCTATCGTAGGGTGGGCACCCCGTGCCCACCAACCTTCGCTCAATTGAACCGTTTGGTGGGTAGAGGCTGCCCACCCTGCATTTTTACGCGCAGTTAAACGCGATTGAAATCAAACTGCACTTTTTCGCCCTTGCCGTAGAGCTTCAATGCGCCTTTTTCTCCGACCGCATTCGGGCGCTGGAATATCCAGTTTTGCCACGCCGTGAGTCGGCCGAAAATTCGCGTGACCATATTCTCTTTGCCGTTGAAGCGCAGGTTCGCCTCCATACCGGTCAATGCATCTGGCGACATGGAGGCGCGCTCTTCCAACGCGATACGCACTTCATCGGCCCAGTCGATGCCGTCGGGGGCAAAGGTCACCAGACCCACCGCGAGCGCGGCATCTGCATCGAGCGCAAGGCCCGCCTTGCTGCGCACCGCGTCAATGGGCGCGGTTTCTTCGTAAAAACGGCGTGCGAGTCGTGATTGATTGGTGGCCATCGGGAACAAACCGAAGTTCGCTTCTGCCACTGTAATTTTTGGCGCGCGCGCTTCGTCGTCGGGCAACGCGAGCATGTAGCTGCGGTCACACGCGAGCGCGATTTCAAGGAAAGTACCAGCAAAACAGGAGCCCGATTCGATCAGCGCGAACAGCGTGCGCGACGACACATCAATGCGCGACAAGGTGCGGCGAATCAGGCCAATCGTTTCGCGCACCAGCCAATGGTCTTTGTGTTTGATTAGCGTCGCGTCGTTGGTCAAAACCGCTGTCGCATCGCCTTCGGTCTTCCATATCCAGGTGCCGATGTCGAGCTCGTTGGTGCGCATCGAAAGAATCGCATCATCCAGTTCACGCGCCATCGCGAGCGGCCACCAATTCGCGCCTGCTGCCTCGATTGCCGCGATGCTGTCAGGCTGCGGGCCAGAGGGCGCTCTCACCGTAAAAACTGCGCTGCGACGAGCGCGATCAATCTCAACCGTTACATGCGAATAGCGCAGGGCATCGGGTTCGTCGATGCGTTCCACACGCGTGAGTGCGACGCCTGCTCCGTCTGCTGGGCGATCACTTTTCGCCGCCAATTGCAACGCGCGCTCTTGCACTTTTTGCGCGAACACTGCCGGCTTGGCCAACTCGTCGACGAGCCGCCAATCCTTGGCCTTTTGCCCACGCACACCTTCCGTCGTGGTGCAAAAAATGTCGGCGAGGTCGTGACGCACATGGCGCTTATCGGTCACGCGAGTCAAGCCACCGGTGCCAGGCAACACGCCGAGCAGCGGCACCTCCGGCAACGACACCGCAGACGAGCGATCATCAATCAGCAGAATTTCGTCGCAGGCCAGCGCGAGCTCGAAGGCGGCGGTCAGGCGGGTGGTGAATTGCTGGGAGGACTCACC
>ENA-OFCE01000531-OFCE01000531.1-metagenomes-genome-assembly--contig:-NODE-531-length-24637-cov-3.365349_pt1 | contig 24637 bp, 23 predicted proteins | sample MGYA00153388_OFCE01 | MGnify analysis MGYA00153388
AAGCCTTCAATCTGCTGATCAATTTGCTGAGCCAATTCTCTGGTTGGGGCTAATATTAAGGTGTTGATGCCTTTGGTTTTTTCATCGTTGATTTTATGCAAGACCGGCAATAAATAAGATGCGGTTTTGCCCGTACCCGTTTGCGCACAAGCAATCAAATCTTTGCCCTCTAAAATCAACGGAATCGCTTGTTTTTGTATGGGAGTGGGTTCTCTGTAACCCATTGTATCCAAACCTTCTTGTAAAAGTTGGTTGAATTTAAAGTCTTGAAATGTCAATTTAAATTTTAATTTAAGGTAATTATTAGGTAAAAGTAAGCGAATTATTTGAAAATGATAGTATTATAAATCAATTATCCGATAATGTAGATTTCACAAACGCATCCAAAACAATTTCTACTCTAAGTAAATTTTCGCAAATTCGTTAATGAAAAATTTGAACTCCCATACCCGTCAGATTATTGCCCTTACCATTACCTCTCTGGTATTTGTGTTGATTTTCCATAATTCTTTACAAGTTTTAGTGTTAACAACGTGGTGTACCTACAGTGCGGTAAACTTATTTTTAGATGGATTGATTATTTTCGGCAACTCGGCAGCGGAGGTTAAAAAGTTTGCCGCAGATGAAGACTCAAGCAATATTTTTGTATTTATTTTTGTTGCTTTCGGTGCACTTGTAAGCTTATCGGCAGTGCTGTTATTGTTACTATCCACAAAAAATAATTCCCCCGAATTTATATCACGATCGATGCTTTGTGTGCTTTCGGTTTTATTATCTTGGTTCTTAACTCATACAGTTTTTACCTTGCGTTATGCACATTTATTTTATCGCGGTAACGAAAAGGGTAAAGAAAAAGGCATCTTCTTCCCCGGCGGCGAAGAACCGGATTACACCGATTTCGCTTATTTTTCTTTTACCATAGGGATGACTTTTCAGGTGTCGGATGTGGAAGTTGCCGCAAAAGACATCCGTAAGTTGGTTTTGTTGCACGGATTGTTATCATTTGCTTTTAATACAGCCATAATTGCATTAAGTATCAACATCATCTCAAGTTTATTATCAAAATAAATTATTTATCTTAACCGAATACCGAGAAATAACACCAAGAAATGGATTTTAAGTTAGGCGAGTTTGTACGTTTTGTTGATGAAAAAAGAGAAGGTTTCATAACTAAAATATTTGATGAAACTATGGTGGGCGTTACCGGAGATGATGATTTCGAAATACCTACAACCGTTAAAAACCTAACTCGCGTACACGGCCACAGCAATTATAAAGAAAGTGTTAACACAGAAGCCGTTCCAAAAATTTCAGCAACATTTAAAGATACGGGAATCTATTTGGCCATAGCTCCGGATTTAAACAAGGGTTCTGTGGTACATTTTTATTTGGTAAATGATACATCCTTCCAATTATTTGTAAGCCTCAACTCTGAAAAGAACGGTAAATTTAAGGGAGAATTTGCCGACCAATTATCGCCTTTGTCATCGCAAAAAATTTATGTGGCTAGCTTACCCGAATTGGAAAATTGGCCGCAGTTCGTAATTAGAATTATCTCTTATTCCCTGGTTGATAAACCCACAACAAAACCAATCTACAGCAAACATAATTTTAGGGCTAAGGATTTTTCTGGCGCACGCAAAACTGTACCCCAGTTAAATCAACCCGCATGGATAATTCAGTTAGATGAAGAAGAACTTAAAATTGATGCCCAAAAATTAAAGGAAAGCTTTTTTAAGGCAAAGGAAGAAACAACTTTTATGGAAAAGCCATCTAAAGAGGTGGATTTACACATTGAAAAACTTCGTTCAGATTTTGTCAATTTGAGCAGTGTAGAAATGATAGAATATCAATTAAATTACTTCAATAAAATAATGGACGCTGCCATATTTCATAAATACATTTCCATAATTTTTATCCACGGCGTAGGCAACGGAACCTTAAAAACTTTACTGCATAAACAATTAGGTAAACATCCACAGGTAAAAACTTTTATGGATGCTCATAAAGAAAAATTTGGGTATGGTGCTACGCAGGTGTTTTTCAAGTAGATAATCTACCATCCCGGTCTTACGATTAACACTCCAAAAGACAAGAATTAACCACCCCGGTCTACGACCACCCCTCCGAGGGAGGGGAATTTGAAGTGTAAACTAAGAAAATAATATCCACGTAAGTAATTCTCCAAATATCCCACCGGCAATTCCCCTCCTGTGGAGAGGTGCCAAACGGGCGGGGTGGTTCAACAAAAAAACAGGAAGTTTACACCACCCTATTCACATCCCATTGCTCTAAATGATCCGCAACTTTTCTGATGAAGGCACCACCCAAAGAACCGTCAACCACACGATGGTCGTAAGAAAGGGAAAGGTACATTTTATGACGGATGGCAATTACATCGCCAAATTCGGTTTCTAAAACTGCGGGTTTCTTTTGGATAAGGCCCATCGCTAAAATGGCCACCTGCGGCTGATTAATAATGGGCGTACCCATGATATTTCCAAAAGCACCTAAATTAGTAAGCGTAAAAGTGCCACCTTGTACTTCATCAGGCTGTAATTTATGGTTTCGGGCACGGTTGGCTAAATCGTTAACCGATTTGCTTAAGCCCAACAAGCTCAATTGGTCAGCGTTTTTAATAACAGGCACAATTAAATTACCGCTGGGTAATGCGGTAGCCATACCTATATTTATGTTTTTCTTTATGGTGATCTGAGAACCATTTACCGAAACATTTACCATCGGCATATCCTTTAAAGCCTTAGCCACTGCCTCAACAAAAATGGGCGTAAACGTAATTTTTACGCCCTCCCGCTTTTCAAAACTGCCTTTAATTTTGTCTCTCCATTTTACCATATTGGTAACATCAGCTTCTACAAACGAAGTTACGTGTGGGGCAGTGTGTACGCTCATTACCATATGGTCGGCAATAATTTTGCGCATCCTGTCCATCTCCACAATTTCATCGGTGCCAGATGCAGGCTCAATTTTAACCGAATGCTCAACTTTTGCTTCTTCCGTTTGCGGAATCACAACTTCGGGAAAGCTAGTTTGCTCAGATTTTGTTTTGTGTTGAATATAATCCAACAAATCATTTTTAGTGACCCTATTTTCTGCACCAGAACCTACAATGCTGTCCAGTTCTTGTAAGGTAATTCCCTCCTCTTGCGCCATACTTTTTATCAATGGCGAGTAAAATTTACTTTCCTCGGTGTTGGTGTACAGCTTTGCCACTTCAATAGATTTTTCTATCTGAGGAACAATGGTTTCTATTATTTCTTGTTCTTTGGCAGAACTTTCTGTAACTGCTACTTCCTCAATCGGGGCAACAACTACTTCAACTTCTTGGCTTTCCACATCCGTTTCTATCCAAGCAATAACTTCGCCCACACGGGCAATATCATTCTCATTAAAAAAATGCTTAATAATTTTACCAGAAACTGGCGATGGAACTTCCGAATCGACTTTATCGGTGGCAACCTCAACTAAAATATCATCCACATTAACCGTATCGCCTACATTTTTCTCCCATTTAATTATGGTTGCTTCTGCAACGCTCTCTCCCATTTTCGGCAATAAAAGTTCGTATTGAGCCATTGTATTCAAATAATTTTATGGTAAAATAAATTGGGTTCCCCCTAACCCCCGAAGGGGGTTGCCCACCTAATCCCCCTTTGGGGGCAAGGGGGACGCAAAATCCCTTGTAAAATTAACATTATTAGCTTAATGGGCTATACTGGTTTTTAACAATCTGTACAAAAGATTGAATGCGTTGATGGCGGCCCTTTCTATATTTTGCTGACGTTTATTGCCAAATGTAAATTTTTGGGCAATAATTTGTTGCTTATTGGCAACCGCTATCCAAATTGTGCCCACCGGTTTATCAGGCAAACCACCATTTGGGCCAGCAATGCCGCTTACAGCAATTGCGTAATCTGTTCCAAAGTTCCTGAGCGCACCCACAACCATTTCCCTAACGGTTTCTTCGCTCACGGCACCAAATTGATTTAAAGTTGTTTGCTTAACATTTAACAATTTAATTTTCATTTCATTGGCATAAACAATTCCGCCACCCGTAAATACAGCCGAGCATCCGGGATGTTGTGTAAGCATTTGCGACAAACTACCTCCTGTACAACTTTCCGCAACAGATAAAGTGAGTTGTTTGGCTTCCATTAAATCCAGAATCACTTTTTCTAAAGGAATATCTTGTTTTGCAATCCAATTATCGGGAATGGCATCTGCAATTTTCTCCACGTAATAATCCAGCTCCTTAGTTAATTCGGCTTGGTTGTTCCCAATGCTGCTTAGGCGCAAACGCACCTGACCCAAACGTGGCAAATAAGCCAATTTAATGTGAGCAGGTAATTTGTTTTCTAAGTCTGTTAACTTTTCGGCCAAAAAAGATTCGCCTACGCCAGCTGTTAAGATGGTTCGATGTAATATTGAGGGCAATTGAAATTCCTGCACAATTTTGGGCAAAACGGAGTGCTCCATCAGGTTCATCATCTCGTACGGAACTCCCGGCAAGGAAATAAAGATTTTTCCATTTTTCCTGAAAAGCATTCCTGGCGCTGTGCCCAAATCGTTTGGCAATACTTCGCAATTGTTAGGTACAGATGCTTGCAACTTATTGGTTTCCAACAAGGGAGCATTGTATTTGGCAAAAATATTTTCGATGTTTTTCAAGGTGGCTGCATCGCTCATCCAACCATCGGCACCAAAATAGGTAAACATTGTTTTTTTGGTAATGTCATCTTTGGTAGGACCTAAACCACCCGTAACAATTATTAAATCTGCACGGGTTTCTGCATCGGCGAAAGCCTGCAAAATATGTTGTTCATCATCAGATACTGATGATATTTGCTTTACGCTTACGCCAATCTTATTTAACTCAACCGCCATCCAAGCCGAGTTGGTGTCAACAATTTGGCCTATCAAAATCTCATCGCCAATGGTTATAATTTCGGCTAACATTTTATCTAGCATCATAAAAATTTCTTCGTTTGCTCAATTTTAAATCTTGTAAAATGCTCGACCGTACCCTTAGATCAATACTGTAGCTTTGGAATGCCCCAAATGGAACCCATTGTATGGCCATATCCCAACAATGTAAATCGCGTATGATGGAGAAAGTAGTAATGCTAATTTTTTTGGTTTGAAAATCATATCCAGAGTTGTAAGACACTTTCCATTTGGGTGTTAAGCTAAAATCTCCATTAAAGTTTAAGGTTTGTATAATCAATTTATTTAAACCCGTGTTTTGGTAATTAAAACCATACGACATGTACAAACTCCACGGTATTTTAAAATCTACAAAAGAATTGGCGTTGTTGTTCATTAGGCGCAATTGTTCTGCCTGCTCTGGGCTTACCTTATCAAACAAACCGTTATTGTTTGGGTTGGGCGGATTATTGGTTTTCTCGTTTTCCCCGTCGGAGTTAAATTTATAATCGAAAGAGAAACTGAAATTGGTCAAAGTAGGGAATTTCCCATCTTGCCAAGTATATCTGTTTATTCTTCTGACCATTTGCTGACCGTTAACAACCGAAGTATTATAAAGATAAGGATCTAGACTTCCTTGAAAACTAATGCCCAATTTTTCGGTAAAAAATGTGCGGCCAGAGAAACCCAAAGTAGACAATTTAAAACTATCAACCGCCAAGTTGTAAAAACCGTTCAACGATAAGCCTTGTAATATGGGAATTTTTTTGGTGGCTTCCTTTCCCGTCGTGTCCTTTGAATTTTTAACTTTAAGTTCTATGGTATTATCAACACCAAAAGAAACACCTGCCTGTTTACCGCTTCCAGGGCCGCCATATAAACTGTTCTCAAAAATTGAATATTTCTGCATATCGCCCCTTTGATTTGTGCGATAATTTTGATAATATCCATATCTATCTTCGCTAAAATCTGGCGTATAAGCAACTCCTATATTGGGTGTAACCACGTGCCTAATGGCCACCAATTTACCTCTTTTAAAGTTTACCATACCATAAAACTTGGTAGATACACCACTACGGATATTATATTCTGCCGCTCTTCTAAACCCAGTGACGGTATCTAAAGTTGATGAATCTCTTAATCCGTTGGGAGTTGGGCGAGTCAAAAAACCTTTTCGAATAGTTTGGAAATACCACCTTTCAGAGTAATTGATTCCCTGAGAAAATTGAAAAAATTTCAACACCGTTGATGACAAGGTAATTGGAATATCATGCTTTATGCCACTTCTTATTTGCGATAAGGCCTTTTTAGTAAACAACAAAGAATCGGCAATATTTAATTGATTATCTGCCGTTAGATTATACCCAACCGCTATGCGCTGATACCACTTTTGTTCGCCAACCCTGTCTTTTTTGTCTAGTGGATTTAAGGTGGTCATGTTAAAATTTAAGCTTGGCAAACCTAAAGTAAGTTGTTTGGTGGTCAAATCTTGAGCGTGGTTTAAACTGGTACTTAAACTAAATGGACTGTTGGCAAAGGTTTTACTGTAGGATATACTTGAGTTTAATTGGCTTTGGGATAATTGACCAACATTTACGGTCCCTGTAAAATTATTACGGTAAAAACTGGATGTCCCTGCATTTACAGATGCACTAAAATTAGAACCGGGATTTGCATTAGCGTTTTGAGAATGTGTCCAACGCAGATTAAAATCTTTGCGGGGCTTATAGCCCGATGTACCTTCTATCCCAAATCTCTTAGACGAAAAGCTAAAGAAAATATTACCATTATATTTATATCTTTTAGTGTAGCTACTTTGCGCATTTGCCTCGTAAGATCCTTTAGAATACAAACCGCCTTTCAGCGTCAAATCCCAATAATCATTAAAGCCCAGGTAATAACCGAAATCGCGAAGGAAAAAACCCAAAGTGGCATCTTCACCAAATTGCGGCAAAATTATTCCCGATGATCTTTTATCCGGCTTCGGAAAAAAGCCAAATGGAAGCACAAATGGCAATGGCACTCCTTCTATCATCAAATAAGCAGGACCAGTAATTATCTGCTTTTCGGTGGCAATACCCTTGGTTATCACAATGCCAAAATGTTGGTGTGGCGAGGGTAAATTACAAGAACTGTAAATTACATTTTTTAAATGCACTTCATTATTGGCTTGCTTTTTAATGGTTCCGCCGGTTATGTAACCGCCTTGTTGCTCGGTGTAAACCTGAAAAATTCTACCCTTTGAAGTTTTGAAATTATAGAAAAGAGAATCGGCGGTTAGAATGCCATCTTTGGGATCTTTTATGATGGGCAAGCCAGAAAACCTACCCACGCTATCGGTTGTTCCCCTCGCAAAAACCGTTTTTTTGGTTTGATCTATGGTGATAAAACCAGCATCAATTTGCTTTTCTCCGTAAACTACTCTCGCTTTCCCGTAAAGGTACATAACGTTGTTCACCCTGTCGTATCTAATTGAATCTTCGGCGGTAGCTATAATTTCCTCATCAATATCAGACTTCTTAGAATTTAATGGTAAAGTATCCGTTTGTGTTGTATTGCGAACTACAGGTAAAGAATCTTTAACAATCCGTTTGGTTGGTGGTTGAAACTGTGCAAATACCTTTATGGATACTATATTTGCATATAAAAACACTAAGCCACAAATAAAAAATAGTTTGTTAAATTTCAAATCTAAATAAGAATAGTATTTTTGCTTAAACACAAAAAACGCCCAAAATTAATGAAAATTACCAAATCAAAAAGGTTTATAATTGGCTTTGCAGTATTAATATTGATAAGTGTTGGGTCAACCTCTTTTACTTTTACACCAAAAATTAAGATACCCTTATCAGGCGGTAAAGTTAGGTTGATTGTGGTTGATGCAGGTCATGGCGGGCAAGATGGTGCCACACACGGAGCTATATCTAAGGAAAAAAACGTCGCCCTGCAAGTTGCCCTCAAATTAGGCAAGGCCATAGAAGCCCAAATACCAGGAGTTAGGGTTATTTATACCCGCCAAACTGATGTTTTCGTAAAACTTTACGAAAGGATCGGATTGGCCAATAAGGAAAAAGCAGATTTGTTTATATCCATTCATTGTAACTCTATGCCTTTAATTAGGCAACGCTACGTAATTAAATATAGCAGAGGAAACCCGGTTTATGGATATAGGAGCATACCCAACCCCACTACTCGTGGTACAGAAACTTTTGTTGCAGGTTTCGGGCGCATCGGCGAACAAGACGCTGCCATACGTGAAAACGCATCAATTTTATTGGAAAAGGATTACAAGCAAAATTACGAGGGTTTTGACCCCAAAGATCCGGAAAGTTACATCATCTTCTCTCTGATGAAAAATGCATTTAGAGACCAGAGCATTAAATTGGCATCCTTAGTGCAGGATGAGTACGTTGGCAGTGGAAGGATAAACCGAGGAGTTCAAGAAAAAGGGCTCGCCGTTTTACAAAGAGCCGGAATGCCTGCCATACTTACGGAAATTGGTTTTATAAGTAACCCTACCGAAGAGCAATATATTAATTCCGAGGAAGGTCAGGCAGAAATAGTGGATGATTTAGTGGACGCTATTATAGCTTATAAAAAACACGTAGAATTATAATTATTAATCAGATATTTACATAAAAAAAACACTTTGAAAATCTCAAACGAAACAAAAGTTGGCATTTTGGCCGCTCTATCCATTGCACTTTTTATTATTGGCTATAACTTTCTAAAAGGTAATGATATTTTCAGCAGTGAGAACGAATTTTACGCAAAATATGATAAGGTAGAAGGCTTGGCCAAGTCTAAACCCGTTTTGGTGAATGGCTTTCAGATTGGTAGAGTTTCAGATTTGATTTTGTTGCCCGACGGACACATACTGGTTCAGTTTAAAATCAACCCCGAATATCAAGTGCCAAAAAACACAATAGCCAGATTAGAAAGTACGGATTTATTGGGTAGCAAAGCGGTAGTATTTGACTTGGGTAACAGCCGAGAAAATGCAATTGATGGAGATACTTTAAATGCTAACGTACAACAAAACTTGCTAGAAAAAGTACAACCCGTTCAAAAAAAGGCGGAGATAATAATTGAAAGATTAGACTCGGTATTGGTTTCTGTAAACAATATTTTGAACCCCAATTTCCAGAAAAATATTGATAAAAGTTTTACAAGCATTGCTAAAACCCTTCAAAACTTAGAGGCTACATCTTACAAAGTAAATGGAATTGTGGGCACCGAGGCAACACGCATTGATAATATTTTATCGAATGCAGAATCTATTTCTGCTAATTTCAAAACTTACAATAGGCAAATTACTTCTATTCTCAATAACATGGATAAGTTGAGCAACGATGTTTCAAAATCTAACATAAAGGAAACTTTGGATAATGCCAATACCGCTATGGCGAGTTTACAAAGCGCCGTTGATAAAGTTAACAGCGGAAAGGGATCTATTGGTTTGTTGTTAAACGATGAGAAGCTATACAATAACCTAAACAAAGCATCTAAGAATCTCGACAATTTGATGATTGACTTAAAAGCTAATCCAAAAAGATATGTTAGTTTCTCTGTATTTGGTGGAAGGAAAGATTAAAACTGTCATTCAAAGGAAAGAATCGCTATTAAGTCTCAAGAAAAATCACGGATTAAACAAATTTTAGGATTGCCCGGATTTTTTGTAATTCCTAGTGTAGCTTGTCATTCAGAGTGCGGCGAATAATCTAAATCTATTGTAAAATAGAAACACAAAATAGGTGTTACGGTGTTTTTCCATTATTTTCGTTGGCAATGGAACCTCAATATATTTCCTACCAAGAAACAGGATGTTTTTCTCCTACCATTATTAGGTATTTAGAGCAAGACGAAGCCCTGAAACCTTTTATAGCAGAGTTCCCATCCATAAATGCTTTTGATAAAATAATAAAAGATAAAACAGTTAAAGCTAACCGCAGATTATTGGTTGATATACTCTCAAATCAATATCAATCTTTAGAAAACCACAGCGAAAAGCTTAATGCCAACATCGCATCTCTCCTACAAAAAAATACATTTACGATAACCACAGGCCATCAACTCAATATTTTTACTGGACCATTATATTTTATTTTCAAGATTGTTACGGCCATAAAGTTGGCTGAAGATTTAAAAGAGAAATTCCCTGCCTACAACTTTGTGCCCGTTTATTGGATGGCTAGTGAAGATCATGATTTTGAAGAAATAAACCATACAAATTTAGGCGGTAAAACATTAAAATGGAATTTGATTACTTCGGGCGCAACAGGCAGAATTAACACAAAAACCATCAAAAATACCCTCGAAGAATATACCCAAATTTTAGGTTCATCGCTTAACTCGGATAAACTTTCACAGATCATAAACGTAGCATATACTCAATTTGAGAATCTGTCAAACGCCACTCGCTATTTGGTTAACCAACTTTTTGGACAGTATGGATTAGTAGTTTTAGATGCTGACGATAAAGAATTAAAACGTGCTTTCTCTCCAATTATACAGCAAGATATCATTCAACAAAATAGTTTCAAACTCATCAGCGAAAGCGATGAAAAACTTGCTGAAATTGGAATGGAGACACAAGCTACACCTCGTGAGATTAACTTTTTTTACCTTAAAGATGATTTGAGGGAAAGGATAGTATTCGAGGAAAACCAGTACAAAATAATTAATACCAACATCATATTTTCTGCCGATGAATTGATTAACGAAATAAAAAACCATCCCGATAGGTTTAGTCCGAACGTTGTGATGCGGCCTCTTTACCAAGAAACGATACTACCCAATATTGCCTACATCGGCGGAGCTGCGGAAGTAACGTATTGGATGCAACTGAAATCCACCTTCGATTTTTATGGTGTAGATTTCCCTTTGGTGATGTTGCGAAATTCGGCGATGCTTATCCCCGAAAAGGTGCAGCACAAATTGCAAAAGTTAAAGCTTTGTACTTTAGATGTTTTTACTGAAACATCAACCCTCAAAAAAGCTTGGGTAATAGCAAATACCAACCATGATTTGAATTTGAATGAAGAATGGGAAAGCATAAATCAAATTTTCGAGCAATTGAAACAACGTACTGCAACCATTGATGCAACCTTATCGCCCAGTACAGAAGCCGTTAAATCACGCCTACACAAAGCTTTACAAAATTTGGAGAAGAAAATATTTAAAGCCGAAAAAAGAAATTTTACCGAGGCTATTGCTGATATCGACAAAATAAAACAGCTGCTTTTCCCATTTAACCAACTACAAGAAAGAACAGAAAACTTTGGTTTGTTTTACGTTAAATATGGCGATGAATTTATACCAGAACTTATAAAAGCCTTCAAACCATTAGATTTCAAATTTACTATTCTACAACAATGAAATATTTTACCTTTCCAGAAGCTGTTCTAAGAGAATTTACCGAAAACGTTTTCCTAAAAATGGGCTGTTCTGCAGAACACGCAAAGTTAGCTAGCGATGTACTCTTAAAATCTGATTTACGTGGCATCGATTCGCATGGTGTGGCACGTTTAACTGGTTATGTGCGTTTATGGGAGAAAAAACGCATCAATACCAACCCTCAAATTAAAGTAGTTTATGAAACTGCAACTACCGCAACCGTGGACGGCGATGCAGGCTTGGGATTGGTGGTAGCTCCTTTTGCTATGCAAATTGCTTTAGAAAAAGCCGAAAAATATGGCTCTGGTTGGGTAGCTGTAAAAAACTCAAACCACTTTGGCATAGCGGGTTACCACGCTTTAATGGCCGTTGAAAAAGATATGATAGGTTTTGCAATGACCAATGCTAGTCCGCTAGTTGCGCCTACTTTTTCTTCGGAGCGTATGTTGGGCACCAACCCTATGTGTTATGCTTTTCCGGCTGGCAAATATCCTCCCGTAATCATCGACTTGGCAACTTCAACTGCTGCAAATGGCAAATTGGAAATTGCCCAGCGAAAGGGAGAAAATGTGCCCGAAGGTTGGATACAAGACAAAGATGGCAACACCGCCCTAAATCCTGCCGATTTAAAAAATGGTGGTTCATTGCTTCCATTGGGCTCCGACCGAGACCACGGCAGTCATAAAGGTTTTGGCTTGAGTGCAACGGTAGATATACTTTCGGCTGTGCTTTCGGGTGCCAATTATGGCCCTTGGGTACCTCCATTTGTTGCTTTTTTAGATCCTTTGGATAACCAGCCCGGCGAAGGTATTGGTCATTTTTTAGGTGCGATGCGTGTAGATGGCTTTAGGCCGAAAGAAGATTTTAAACACCATTTAGATAATTGGGTAGAGCGTTTTAAAAATGCCAAACCCATTAACCCTAACCAAAAAGTTATTATCCCCGGCGAACCAGAACACGAAGCAGAAATTGAACGTAAGCTTAACGGAATCCCCCTGATTGATGCAGTGGTGGAAGATTTGAATGTGGTAGCAGAAAAGTTGGGAGTAGGGAAATTAAGTTGTTGATTTCTATAATGACTTAGTGTAACTACAACTTTTTATCATTTTTTAGTTTTTCTAACTCAAGTACATCTAATTGATCTTTAATGCGATTAGTAGCTTTTTTATTGTCCAATAAATGGTTATAGTGCAAAAAATAGACTTTGAAACCATTGATTTCATCGACTGTAGCCATTGCTAAATATTCATCATATTTATTTTTATCGAGTCCCTGTATATCAGTCATCAAATCTGCGTACATACCATCGTCCATTAAAACCTCACAATAGCCGGCAATAATTGGTACATCTATCAACATATCATATCTACCATAACCCATTTCAGAAATCGCTTCAATCAAATTCTTGCGATTCTCCATTGTATCTTTTAGATAAATATCTAAATCTCCAGTTGTTCGATTATAACCATATCTATTCACAGCAAAACCGCCAACAATCATGTACGAAACATGATGCCTGTGAAACGTTTGCAAAAGCAACAACATTTCGGCACTTTCCTTATCAAAAGACATATTTAATTATTAGGCCTGCGGATAATGATACCCTTGCCCTGCGGTGTTTTTAAAGGGCGACCTCCGTTTAATTGGACTGAAATACGGTTTAGGTTTAAGAGGGAATAAAATTTTTCTTCAGAAGTTCGATTGCAATACCTTTGCTCACGCTCGGCAGCTATGCTTTGGTATGGTGTATTGATATCGTATAATTTTAAGCTACCCATCTGAAATCAAAAATACGAATAAAAATATTATAATAATCAAAAGGTTTAGACTGCGCTCAACCAGCTACCTAATTTATCCCCCTAAATAACCTACTCCATCTAATTTTATTAAGGAACGAACCTTTGTCATCCAAACTCATCCAAACAAAAAGAGCTTTGCCAACAATATGATCTTCTGGAACAAAACCCCAATACCTAGAATCGGCAGAGTTGTGTCTGTTATCGCCCATCATCCAGTAATAATTCATTTTAAAGGTGTAGGAATCTGTTTTTTTACCATTGATGATAATATCATTACCCTGCACTTCTAATTTATTTCCTTCATATAATTCTATAGCTCGGCGGTAAACTGGAAAGGTTAAGCTATCCAGTTTAACTGTCCAACCTTGTTTAGGGATGATGATTGGGCCATAATTATCACGGCTCCATTTCAAATGCGGGTCGCCAGGGAAAATGCCATTCTCCAAAGAGTTTTTTTCGCTTACAACCGGTACAATTTGCTTTACTGTGGTAAACTGTTTCAATTTCTCCACTTCTGCCTTAGGCATAGTAAAAACATATTGATTAGCTGCAATCTGGTTAACATCGGCTTTTAAATCATTTAAAGCCATAGGGTTAAACTCCGATCCATCTGTACTTACAAAGTATTCAGTTTGGCTCATCAAGGGTTGTTCGGCGGGTTTTCCATCAATAAATACTTGTGCATCAACAACACTTAAAGTATCTCCGGCTACGCCCATACATCTTTTGATATAGTTCTCTCGTTTATCAATCGGTCTGCTTAAAGGCGCATCCGCATCCATCGGGTAATTGAAAACTACTACGTCGTAGCGTTCTACGTTTCCTAATCCAGGCAAACGGTAGTAAGGTAATTTTATACCTTCCCAATAAGCTTTAGTGCCAATTATAGGCATAGTATGGTGTGCAAACGGAAAAGCTACAGGTGTTATGGGCGTACGAGCGCCATAATTTACTTTACTAACAAACAAGAAATCGCCTACCAATAAAGTACGCTCCATAGAGCCTGTTGGTATTACATAAGCTTCAATAAATAAACCCCTGATTAATGTGGCGGCAACTACGGCAAAAACAATTGCATCTAACCATTCGCGACCAGCGCTTTTTTTAACTATAACTTTTTTATCTTCTTTCTTCCAGAATTTATAATTCATTTGTATGGTTGTAATTCGCTGTTAAGCATTAAAATTATACATATCCTTTACAGAGAAAAACCCTGTTTTATCTTTCATCCACTCGGCGGCTACAACCGCACCTAAGGCAAACCCTTGTCGGCCGTGGGCAATGTGTTTCATTTCTATTCGGTCTTCATCAGAATCATAAATTACGGAGTGCGTACCCGGCACTTCTCCTTGTCGGTACGATTCTATAATAAGATGCTCAGGACTATTAATTGTTACAACGTTTTCATCGGCATTTACAGATAGCCATTCTTTCTTAGTTTTAAATTCTTCTAATACATCTTCCGCTAAGGTTATGGCTGTACCACTTGGGGCATCTAGTTTATGTATGTGGTGAATTTCTTCCAACTCCACATCATATTGATCGGCATATTGGTTCATCATTTTAGCCGCCATTTTATTGATTTGAAAAAAGATATTTACGCCTACGCTAAAGTTTGAACCGTACATCAATGAAGCATTTAACGACTCGCATTCGTTTTTAACCTTTTGTAAAGATCCATACCATCCTGTTGTACCCACAATTACTGGCACATTGGCAATTAAGCAGAGATTGAGGTTTTCTAAAACTGTTGCGGGCGTGCTAAACTCTATGGCAACATCGGCCAGTTGTAGGTTAGCAATTGTAAGATCATGCGCATTGTCTTGGTCTATTTTCAAAACAATTTCATGGTCTCGGTCCAGAGCGATAGATTCTATCATTTTACCCATTTTGCCGTAACCCAATAAAGCAATTTTCATAAGCGAACGGTTAATTTTATCATTGGTACGGGTGCGCCATATCCACCGGCGAGCGAAGGTACGTAAATTGAGGGCTTAATTTTAAACGAAAGATTTTCATCGACATTAAAACGAGCCAAGCGTGCATCTACATAAGCATCTATCGCTACAATGCCATAAAAAATTACAGTTCCCAAAATTGATAAATCGCGATTACGGCGGTAAAAATCTTTCACTTCTATCAATTGTTGATTACTAATTTGGAGGGGAAATTCTGGATCTTTAGATTTCCCTGGATTGTTGAACCTGTACTGAAGCTCTCTCAAGCTTTGCCTATAATAACGATTGTTAAACTCGAAAACCAAACCTATACCCACAAAACCGGCCGGCACCAAGGGTACTTTCCACCATTTTCCGTTTTTGTACTGTCCTAACCCGGGCAAAACAAATGACCTGAACACTGCTTGACGGGGAGTTTGGTAATTAGCCGTATCGTTAATGTTATTTTTACGACTGAGCCTGAAACCCGTTTTGGATTTTGACTTAACCGTATCTTGCTTCTGGGCGAAACAAAGTCCGAATGTGCAGAACAATAAACCAAAGAGAAAGCCAAACTTTACCATTTTACCAATCCAGCATTTCTAATATCCTGGTTAAATCATCATCAGACATAAATGGAATTTCTATGCTTCCCTTACCGTTATTCTGCACCTTCATTTTAACACGGGTGGCAAATTTAGAGGACAAATCGTCTTCTATTTTTTGGTATTGAAACGATGTACCCGAGCTTTTCTCTTTTTTAAGATTTTGAATATCTCCGGGTTTAGCTAAGCGCACCAATTCTTCCACTTTTCTAACCGAAAGGTCTTTCTCCAAAATTTGTTTGTGGATGAAAAGCTGTGTGCCTGAATCTTCTACGCTTATTAATGCCCGGGCGTGGCCCATAGTAATTTTGCTATCGCGAATAGATGCTTGTATGGTTGGCGGCAATTTAAGCAAACGCAGGTAATTGGTAACCGTGCTGCGGTTTTTAGAAACCCTGTCGCCCAATTCTTCCTGCTTTAAACTGCATTCATCAATCATACGTTGAAAGCTGAGGGCAACTTCAATGGCGTTCAGATTTTCTCGTTGTATGTTTTCAATCAAGGCCATTTCCAACATTTGTTGGTCGTTGGCCGTGCGTACATACGCTGCTATTTCGGTTAAGCCTACTAGTTTAGATGCTCTTAACCTGCGTTCGCCACTAATTAATTGGTAGCTATTGTGCCCAAATTGCCTTACGGTGATGGGTTGGATTAAGCCTTGTGTTTTGATGGATTCTGCCAGTTCTCCCAACATTTCTTCATTGAACTCGAAACGGGGCTGAAATGGATTAACTTGAATTTGATTGATTTTTATGTGGCTTATGGCTCCCAATGCCGCAGATGGATTATCTGTAACTGATGTGGAAAATCTGGATGTTTCGCCCGTATTTCTCATCGGCATCACTTCATCCGAATCGTTTAACAAAGCGCTCAATCCTCGGCCCAAGCCAAATTTTCTTTCCTTACTCATATATTAAATGCGCTCGGCTGCAGCCGCAATTTCTTTTGTTAATCCGTTTTTCTTAATAATCTCTCTTCCCAAATTCAGGTAATTGATGGCACCTTTAGAATTGGCGTCATGCATAATCACCGATATACCAAAGCTTGGTGCTTCACTTAAACGCGTATTGCGGGCAATAATGGTTTCGAAAACCAAGTTTTGGAAATGCGACCTAACTTCTTCTACCACTTGGTTAGATAAACGCAAGCGAACGTCGTACATCGTTAATAAAATTCCTTCTATCTGCAATTCTGGATTTAATCGGGTTTGTACAATTTTTATGGTGTTCAGTAATTTCCCTAAACCTTCCAAAGCAAAATACTCGCACTGTACGGGTATGATAACAGAGTCTGCGGCCGATAATGCGTTAATGGTTATCAATCCCAAAGATGGAGAACAATCTATGATGATGAAGTCGTAATCGTTTCTGATTTTCTCTAGCACGGCTTTCATTTTGTACTCTCTGCCGTGCAGATTGATCATTTCAATTTCTGCTCCCACCAAATCTATATGTGCTGGCAGTAAATCTAGGTTTGGAGTATCGGTTTGTTGTATGGCCTCAATGGCATCCACATCATTAATGATACATTCGTAGATACTATTTTTTATGGTTCGAGGATCAAAACCAATCCCCGAGGTTGAATTTGCCTGTGGATCGGCATCCACAATTAATGTTTTATACTCCAAAACGGCCAAACTTGCCGCCAAATTTATGGATGTGGTGGTTTTCCCTACTCCGCCTTTTTGGTTGGCTATCGCTATAATCTTACCCATGTAACCGCAAAAAATATATTATAAAGTTTTAATAATAAATGTAAAAACCGCTCTAAAATAATATGTTGACCCTATTTTGAACTTATATTTGTTAATTGCCAAGATACGTATTTAAACAATATCTCTTTGCAAACGTTAAATATGAGTTTTAAACATAATACATAAATGATTACGATAATTTCGGGAACAAATCGCAATAACAGTAACAGCCTTAGAGTTGCCAAATATTACCAGAAAAAACTTTTGGTAAATGGGGTTGAAAGCCAAATTTTGCCCCTAACAGAATTACCAATCAATATCATCAGTCCCGATTTTTTTGACAAGCCTTGCGAAGACTTTAAGCCGATACAGGATATCATTACCCGAACGCAAAAATTCTTGTTTATCATTCCTGAATACAACGGCAGTTTCCCGGGAGCATTAAAGATATTGATTGATTCCTGTAAATTTCCAGAGAGTTTCGGCGACAAAAAATGCGCTTTAGTTGGTATTGCTACTGGCAAATATGGAAATATCAGAGGCGTGGACCATTTCACGGGAATTGCCCATTACTGTGGGATGCAGGTTATGCCGCTTAAAATTCATATTCCAGCCATACATGTTGAATTAAACAATGATGGCGATTTCCATCTCGAAAAAACCTTAAAATTTGTTACCGAACAAATAGAAAAGTTCATAGCGTTTTAACATGTGAGCACTCACACACTTCAATTTGTAACCTTGTTTCGTTTGAATTACAAAAAAACACAAATCACTCTTTTTATTTAGATTAATTCTAATTAAGTTTGTGGCATACAAATATGCTATGAGAAAATTAGTCCTATTAATGCTTTTAACATTGAGTTTAATCTTTGCTTGTAAAAAAGATAACGTAGCCGACACTAACAATTTCGACCGTAAGGCAATGTTGCAAAACTATGCCGATAATTTAATAAAGCCGGCTTTCAATGATTTACAAGTCCAAACTAACGCTCTAAAAATAGCTGCGGATGCATTTACCAATTCACCCGATGAACAGAAATTGACCACTTTAAAAACTTCATTTGACAATGCCTACACCGCTTTTATGTATTCAAACGCATATAACTTTGGCCCAGCTGGTGAAGAAGGGACTAGGAAAAGCTTGGTTGAGGAAATTGGTACATGGCCCGCAAATACTCAAACCATTGAATCCAATATATTGGCTAATAACGCTACCCTTGACGATTTTAAACGGGATAGCCGTGGTTTTAATGCCGTTGATTATTTGGTAAATAATTTTACGGTAAACGATTATACATCATCGCCCAACCGCAAATTACACCTACAATCAGTTGTAAATAAAATTAAAACTCAAGTGGATGCCGTGGCTAACGAGTGGAATGGATCTTATTACAACACATTTATAAACAATACAGGAACTGATGTTGGTAGCAGTACCGCACAATTGTACAATGAATTTGTACGAGGTTTCGAAAGTATAAAAAACTATAAACTGGGTTTACCATTAGGTAAAAGAGCTGGGCAAATTAGCACAGAACCGTTAAAAGTGGAGGCATTATATAACAAACAAAGCTTAAAATATTTAAAACTTAACATTACCGCTGTTAACAATATTTGGTACGGTAAAAGTAAAACCGGTGTTGAAGGTGTAGGATTTAAAAATTATTTAAACAGTGTTACGGGTGGGCCTGAATTGGTTGTAAAAACTGAAACACAAATTAAATTAATTAATGATTTGGCAAACGCTTTACCAACTTCTGCTTCGTTACAAACCCAGATAGCCACCAACTTCACATCCTTAGAAACTTCACATACCGAGTTACAAAAACAAGTACGCAACTACAAGAGCGATATGAGCAGCCTTTTGGGTATTGCCATAACTTTTAGTAGCAGCGATGGCGATTAAAGTATTTCAATAAAATATTACGATAAACTAAACAAACAAATGAAAAATTTAAAACACATTTCAGTTTTTATATTAACCACTTTAATATTTGTATCCTGCAAAAGAGATAACAGTGCAAAAAAAGCTTCATTACAAATTCCAACTGAATATGTATCCGCAAACTACGAAGCTAATGTAGCTTCCGAAAAAAGTATTCGTACACAATTAGGCGCACTTACTACCTACATGAAAAAAGGAGAAAAGGTTGATTTTAAATTGGATATTGATATGCTGAACAACCTTTTAAACGGCGGTACACCTAGTATATCCAGCATTACACAGCCTTCGTTCAAAACCTTAATCACCAATAGTTTATTTCCAACTCTGGTAGTATGCAGTCAGAACATTTACGATCCGTTATTGGGTGCAGATGCTGATAACGGCGGGGTTTTCGGTGGAAGACTACTGGATAAAAGAGCCAAAGAAACCCTACAAGTTATAGACAAGGGATTATACGAAGCAGCTGCATACAATCATCTTGTACATTTAACGGAATCCAACATCACACAAGAGACCATTGATAAAATGATCTGCATATATGGCGCTCACCCTAATTTTCCTAATACTAATACAGTAGCAAATACTACCACTCCCGATGGTCTTTTAGCCTTGTATGCTGCCAGAAGAGACAAAAAAGATGGAACAGGATATTATACCAAAATACAACAAGAGTTTTTGAAATTACAAGCAGCGGTTAAAGCTGGTGAAGCCTATAATCAAGACAGGGACAAATCGGTAGCAGAAATTAAATTATTGATTGAAAAATCCATTATGGCTACCGTGATACATTACGGATTTGCAGCTATCACGAAATTATCAAGTACATCACCTTCAAACACAACCATTTCTGGAGGTTTGCATGACTTGGGAGAAAATGTTGGATTTGCACTTGGTTTTAAATCGGTTCCTCAACCGCAACGTAAGATAACTGACACTCAAATCGATGAAATTTTAAACCTTTTATTAGCACCAGCCGATGCAGATGCAAGCATGTACAAATTTGTAACCAATGGCGAAACTGAACTTCCAAAAATTACACTGATGCAACAAAAAATAAAAGCCATCTACGGTTTTACCGATAGTGAAATGAACGATTTTAAAAACAATTGGATTGCAGTTAACAATAGATAATCTATAAGAGCATCATTTATGAAATTCCTCATTTTATCGGCCTTAGCCATAATAGTTATTTTTGCTTGCAACAATCCAAACAAAAGTACCGTTGTCGCAAACGATGCCGAAATGGAAAATACAAATTTGGGTACTGCAGACGTAATTTACAAGACAGATTCTAGGAAAAGTGCTTTAGCTTGGGAGGGCGCAGAAGGTTTATTATCTATCGTAAAAACGCACAATGGTATGCTTAGTATATCTGAAGGAACATTGCAAAGCAAAAACAAGCAATTAGTGGGAGGTAGCTTTACCATACCGTTAAAAAGTTTAACAGTTTTGGACATTCCCAAAGAAAAACCCAGAAACGCAAAATTAGTAAAGCACTTATTAAGTGCCGATTTTTTTGACGCCGTACGGTTTACAACAGCAAATTTTGCAATAACGGACGTCAAACCTCTAGAAAAAGATAGCGCATTAATTACCGGAAATTTAACTTTAAAAGGCATAACCAAAAGCATTTCATTCAAATCTAAAGTGAACGTAAACGATAGCGTCATAACTGCTTCTACCCCTAAATTTTATATAAACCGTACCGATTGGAGCATAAGCTATGGTACCGAGAAATCCTTGGGCGACGAGCTGATTAAACCCGAAATCGGTATCCAAGTAAATTTAGTGGCGCATAAAAAATAACCCTTTAATGCTACAAAAATGGTTTAACAAAACATTTATTGCCCAAACATCCATTACACCATTGATAACATTCAGGATTATTTTTGGTGTGATGATGATGGTAGGCACAGCCCGTTTTATCGCATTGGGCTGGATAGATGACCATTACGTCAAACCATTGTTCCATTTCAAATATTATGGTTTTGAATGGGTGCAAGTCCTGAGCAAAAACGGTATTGTTGCGGTACACATCTTACTTTTAACAGCTTCTCTTTTTGTAACATTAGGGTTGTTTTATCGCTTTAGCGCCCTATTGGTTTTTCTAACTTTTACTTATTTAGAATTAATTGATCTTACCTATTACCTCAACCATTATTATTTTGTAAGCATAATTGCTTTGTTAATGGTTTTAGTGCCGGCAAATCGGTACATATCGTTGGATATTTTGCGTAGGCCAACTTTGCATTGTGCAACCGTTCCTGCTTGGTGCATAAATATTTTTAAGTTACAACTCGCTATAGTTTACCTATTTGCAGGTCTCATAAAAATCAATCACGATTGGCTAATCAACGCATTGCCTTTAAAAATATGGTTACCTGCAAATGATCAACTTTTTTTAATAGGTCCAATTTTTACTTGGTGGTACACGCCCTATATTTTTAGCTGGGTAGGTATGCTTTACGATACCACCATTGTTTTTTGGTTATTATGGTCGAGAACTCGTCCTGTCGCTTACTTATCGGTAATTATTTTCCACGTTTTAACGGGCATATTGTTTCAAATTGGGGTTTTTCCGGTGGTAATGATAGGTGCAACGCTTTTGTTTTTCTCGCCTCAATGGCACCAAAAAGTTTTGTGGGCTGTGGCCCGATTTATTCAGCCCAAACAAATGCAGATTATTTCCAATTATCAGCACAATTTTTATCATCAACCCAAGCTGCAAAAACAGATACTATCAGTGGCTTTGCCTTTATTTTTCACGTTTCAAATTCTGTTTCCCTGGCGGTTTTTATGTTACCCGGGCAATATGTATTGGACCGAACAAGGTTATCGATTTGGCTGGCGGGTAATGTTGATGGAGAAAGCAGCAACTGCCACTTTTTACGTTATCGATGCTAAAACGGGCAAAAAGGGAGAAGTGTTTAACTCCGATTTCTTAAATGCACATCAAGAAAAACAGATGGCCATGCAGCCTGATATGATTTTGCAGTACGCCCATTTTTTGGGTAAATATTACCGAGAAAAAGGAATGCAGAACCCAAAAGTCACCGCAGAAATTTACGTTACCTTAAACGCAAGGCCTAGTAAATTATACATTGATAGCACCTTGAATCTGATGACCGTTAAGGATGGTTGGGAAGATAAGAAATGGATAAAATAGTTTTCGGTGAGTTGGGAGATAATGTTTAAGATACATACACCCAAGTAAAATTATCATAAACCGTTTTGTTGGCTATGATTAATACTTACTTTTAAAAAATAGATTTATGGAGTTAGTTACACAACAAAGCGATATTGAGAAACGCATTTTTACTTTTCGGAATGTGCAAGTGATGGTTGATAGAGACTTGGCAGAAATGTATAATGTTCAAACCAAAAGATTAAATGAACAGGTAAAAAGAAATCTTGAACGCTTTCCTGATTCTTTTAGATTTAAATTAAACCAACTCGAGAAAAATGAACTGGTCGCAAATTGCGACCGGTTCAAAAGCTTAAAACATTCTTCGGTTCTTCCTTACGTATTTACAGAGCAAGGTGTAGCTATGCTGTCGGCAATATTAAAAAGTGAAACTGCTATACAAGTAAGCATAAAAATAATAAATGCTTTTGTGGAAATGCGTAAAATGTCGGTAGTGAACACCTCACTCTTCCAAAGATTAGATAACATCGAACTCAAACAAATAGAAGCTGATCAAAAATTCGAACAAATATTTAAAGCCTTAGAAAAAAATAACCCCGTACCTAATAAAGGTATTTTCTTTGAAGAACAAGTGTTTGATGCATATGTGTTTGTGGCGGAGCTCATTAAAAAAGCAAAAACTAATCTTATCCTTATTGATAACTATATAGACGAGACCGTACTTACTTTGTTAAGCAAAAGAAACAAAACTGTTACAGCAACTATTTATACAAAGCAGATTAACAAACAATTACAGCTTGACCTTGCTAAGCACAATCAACAATACCCCTTAATAAACATAGAAATATACGCTAACAGTCACGATCGTTTCCTAATTATCGACCAAACAGAGCTTTACCACATTGGCGCATCGCTTAAAGATTTAGGTAAAAAATGGTTTGCCTTTTCAAAAATGGATTCTTTAACCAATGATGTTTTGAAAAAACTAAAAAGAGATAATTAGTGTATATAAATCATCTTAAAACACCTAGCACTAAATTTGCCTTTATCACCTAACCTCAATGAAATTTCTCACCTTATTATTCATATTATTTTTTCTCTTTACGCTTAACGCTGATGCTCAAACAGCCAATTTAAGCGGCATGGTAATTAATGCCGATAAATCCCGAATGGAAGGTGGAGTTGTAGCCATAAAAAGTACAAAATATTATGTGGACGTTGCAGGAAATGGGACTTATGAATTAAAAAATATCCCTTATGGAAATTATACGTTAGTGGTTTTTGCATTGGGCAAATTAAGCATCGAACAGAATATTATAATTGATAAGCCTAATGTAAATGTTGATTTCACTTTGCAAAACTTGGCAAATAGGCAATTGAGCGAAGTTGTGGTTTTGGCCGAGCAAGAAAAAGCATTGGGAATTGTACGCTTTAATTCGTTGCAAAATTTTACAATGTACGAAGGCAAAAAAAATGAAATTATTGTACTGAAAAACTTGGTAGCAAATACCGCAACCAATAATCCACGCCAAATTTACGGACAAATTACAGGTTTAAATATTTGGGAAAGCGATGGTGCTGGCCTACAATTGGGCATTGGCGGACGTGGCCTAAGCCCCAACCGTACCAGTAATTTCAATACCCGCCAAAACGGATATGATATTAGTGCAGATGCCTTGGGTTATCCAGAAAGTTATTACACACCACCCGCAGAAGCCATAGAAAGAATCGAAGTGATTCGTGGTGCATCATCCCTACAATATGGTACACAGTTTGGCGGAACGGTAAATTTTCAATTTAAAAAGGGGCGTACTTCTACACCTTTCGAATATGTGGGCAGGCAAACTTATGGCATCAATAATTTCATCAATTCTTTCAACAGTATTGGAGGAACGGTAAACAAAGGCAAACTCAACTATTATGCATTTTATCAGCGTAAGCAAGGTGATGGTTTTAGGCCTAATAGCCAGTTTTTTGCCAACACAGCTTTTTTTAATCTCGATTATCGCCTCACACCAAAAACAAACGTTACCCTAGAATATACCCATACCGATTATTTGGCCAAGCAAGCAGGCGGTTTAACCGATGCTTTGTTTGAAAAAGACCCTACACAATCTTTAAGAAGTCGTAACTGGTTTAAAGTTGATTGCAATTTATTTGCCCTAAACCT
>ENA-OFCE01000532-OFCE01000532.1-metagenomes-genome-assembly--contig:-NODE-532-length-24629-cov-3.570684_pt1 | contig 24629 bp, 20 predicted proteins | sample MGYA00153388_OFCE01 | MGnify analysis MGYA00153388
ATGCTTAGTACTTTATAATCTGTTTCATTTTTTAACCTGTCTTTTAAATAGGTAAGCGTATCTACACTTTCTGTAAATATTACTAGTTTACCCAGCTCGTTTTTATCAGTATTGAAATATTCGGTTTTTAATAATTCAAAAAACACATCCCATTTAGGGTCGTTATTTTCCTCAATTGCTTGCCAGCGGTTATTTAACTGTGATAAATATTCAAAATCACTTTTTAAACCATTAATAAATTTGGGGCGTACTTTACCATCTTTGTCTTTTAGTTCCTTTTCAAAATCCTTTTGCTCAAAATTTCTATTACGTGGGTTAAACTCATCATTTTTAAGCAGCATTTCAAATTCTATTTCTTCGTCGGTATATCCTCTATCCATCATATCAGTAACTGAAATAGAAGTATCTGGGGCAATATAGACTTTGTTGTTTTCGTACATGGCTATCATATACTCTGTAGATTTTGTTATCTTCTTCAATGACTTTTTGAATGCATAAAAACTACTTTCTAACCGCTTTATTAACTGATTGTGCATAATACTTGCCAATGACTTTGAAATAGTTTCAGCATTTTGGTAAGTACCGTTATTTGCTTCATCAGTTAGATACGCTATTGCTTGGTAGCGATAGAAATCAACTTTGTTTTTGTCAATAATTGTATTGAATGTTTCTAAAAAAAGTTCAGCAAAGTCTGGTGGTAATAAGTATTCATTGGTAAAAGGTTCTGAAACCTTTGGGAAATAAATTTTTTGCTCTAGCAAATCTTTGCTGTACCGTTCATTTTTTTGCAGATCGGTTCGTGTTCTGCGGATGGTAATATCCTTAATTACCTTATCTCTAATATCATTAAATATGCTTTGAATATCTGAAATAACTATCGGTGATTGATTGATGTACTCCTTATACTTTTGAGAAAGTGGGTAAAAGTATTTTTGTAAATTATTTTCTGGAACAGAAGGCAAACTGCAATTTCTTTCATCTTGGAATAATGTAATTAACCTATATATATCATCAGGCTTATTGTTTAATGGCGTAGCAGAAATTAGAACTAACTTTTTTTCATAACCTTCAACACCACCGATATTTTCTCTCCCTGATTTACAAATTATTTGCAAGTTTTGGAATTGTTGGCTTTTGTGGTTTCTAAATTTGTGTGCTTCATCCACTAATATTAAATCGTATCGTTCTTTATCATTTTTAAATTTCCCTTCAATGATTTTATCCAAACTTCCATTGGTTATAAAATCACAATAATTTTGAATTTCGAAATCTTTAAAAGTACTTGTCCAGTTCTTTTCCAATGCAGGTGGATAAACTATTAGAATTCTTGTTTTAGGACCATTATTGATAATAAATTTCTTTGCTAATAAAGCTGCCATTACCGTTTTACCGGTACCTACTACATCAGCTAAAAAGAAACCATTGTATTTAAGCAATAGTTCATACCCTTGATTTACTGCATCTACCTGATAGCTTAATTTTTTAAACTTCTTTAGAGGAATATCGCTAATGCTATCCGGGTCGTACTCTATGTTTTTACCAAAAAATTCTATTAAGAATTTTACATATAATTCAAAGGGTGTAGGAGTTGTATCTAAATACGTTTTCTTAATTAAGGCCGGTGCATCTACTGGAAGTATTGGAGTACTTTGCATCCACAATTTTTCAAACTCTGTATCGGCAAACATTACATTTTCATAATCCCTCAACTCAATATTCATTTCATAATTATGTTCAACATCTTCTAGACCCAAACCCTGTGCAGAAAGGTTAGAAGAACCCATAATTACCATACCATTAGGATTGTGGTTGTTGAAATTTGGAGATAGGAAAATATAAAATTTAGAGTGTAATTTTTTTGAATTGTGTGCCCTTATTTCTATTCTACCCGAAGCAATATCATCTATCAGTTGTAAAATGCCCTCTTCTATGTTTTTTCCATATTTGGCATTTATTATGTCGTCTTGTATGCTTTCGATAAAACTTTGCTTGGTGTCTTTTGCATTTGAATTAAATAATAAACCCTGTTTTTGTGCTAATGCAATTAAAGGGTCAACATTAATACCTGCAATGATTTTTACTTTTAAATCGCTAGGAAAATGTTTGCGAATAGCAAAATACCCGGAGGCTCTAAAATAACCTATTACCGATTTGAAGTACTCTATATTTTGCATATGCTCAAACACACCTACAAATTTTTTGTAGAGTGTATTTTCGCCCTGATTGGTAAAAAAGTTCGATGCCATTACTTTGCTTTCTATATTTTTTTAGAAACTTATATCAGTTCTTCATTTGCCCATGGTTGTCTTTCAAAGACATTATAGAATTGTCTAACCAACCAAAAATTTCAAAATTTTTCTCTTCAGCTTGAGAATGTCAAACAAGATTGCAATTTGCTCTTTTCTGGCGAGTTTTTCACCCTTTACCATTTCCCTACCTATTAAGTGTCAACCTCAAATATAAAATAACTAACGAAACATTCTCTTAGTACATTAAGTGAATTAATGCTGGAGTTGATTGTAGGTAAAGGTTTATGTGTTTTAATAAAACCAAATGTGCGAAATGCAGGCGGCTTAGAAAATGATTTTAAAAAGTGGGATAGAAGCGTTTGTTATTGGAGCGATTGTTTAATATAGGTTAATGGGATTTATTACGTTAACTTCATAAATCACACAAAACAAAAAAGCCATTTACAAAGCTTGGCTTTATGAATGGCTTAAAAGGAATAATCTAATTCTATAAACCGAAGGCGGCTTTTACCTGATCAACAAAATCTAATTTCTCCCAAGTAAATAATTCCAGTTCCAGAGTTTTTACTTCGCCATTGGCACCATAAAAAGTTTTGGTAACTGTTTCATTTTTACGCCCCATGTGGCCATAAGCAGCTGTTTCGCTATAAATAGGATTACGAAGTTTTAAACGTTGCTCTATAAAGTAAGGGCGCATATCAAAAATTGCTTCAACCTTTTTGGCAATCTCGCCATCGGTTAAATTAACTTTTGAAGTTCCGTTAGTGCTAATAAAAATACCACAAGGTTTGGCCACGCCAATAGCGTAAGAAACCTGTACCAAAACCTCATCGGCAACGCCTGCTGCAACCAGGTTTTTTGCAATGTGACGGGTAGCATAAGCCGCCGACCTGTCAACTTTTGAAGGATCTTTTCCGGAAAATGCACCTCCTCCATGTGCGCCTTTACCACCGTAGGTATCCACTATGATTTTTCTGCCCGTTAAACCAGTATCGCCATGAGGCCCACCAATTACAAATTTGCCGGTTGGATTAATGTGGTAAATTATATGATCGGTAAATAATTTTTGTAACTCTGGCTTCAACAAACCTTTTACTCGTGGTATCAAAACAGATATCAAATCGCTTTTGATTTTCGCCAGCATCGTTTCATCTTCGTCAAAATCATCATGCTGTGTAGATATTACGATACTGTCAATCCTGATGGGTTGATGATCATCGCTATACTCTATGGTAACTTGTGATTTTGCATCCGGACGCAAATATTTAATGGCACTGTTCTCTCGGCGCAAAGCCGCTAACTCCAACAATAATTTGTGGGCAATATCCAATGCCAAAGGCATATAATTGTCGGTTTCATTGGTGGCGTAACCAAACATCATGCCTTGGTCACCGGCACCTTGGTCTTCTGGGTTGGTGCGATCTACACCTTGGTTAATGTCATCTGATTGGTCATGAATGGCAGAAAGAATACCACATGAATTAGCTTCGAACATGTATTCTGATTTGGTGTACCCGATTTTACGGATTACATCGCGGGTAATTTTCTGTACATCCAAATAAACAGATGATTTCACCTCCCCGGCCAAAACAACTTGGCCAGTGGTTACCAATGTTTCGCATGCAACCTTGGAGTTTTTGTCGAACGCCAAGAAATTATCGATTAAGGCATCTGAAATTTGATCGGCAATTTTATCGGGATGTCCTTCCGATACGGATTCTGAAGTAAATAAATAAGGCATGTGTATAAGATTATTTTTTTAAAAACCTGTGGGAAATGAAAAGATTGCGGTTTAAAAAGCAGGGAGCATTGTCGGCTTTAGCATTTTTTTTTACGTGGTTGCAATCAACTCAAATCTTCCACTTAATAAGATTGTAAAGATATAATAACATTTTCTATTTTCTCGAAAATTTAGAATTACTTTGCATCAAGAACATTTAATGGATTGAAAAAGAAAATTGTATTCATCATAAATCCCATATCTGGGGGCAAAAGCAAAACCTTTATACCATCTTTAATAGATAGATATCTAGACCATCAACAATATGATGCAAGTATCATTTTTAGCGAGCGGGTTGGTCATGCAAATCTTTTGACAAAAGAAGCCATAGCCAATTATGCTGATGTGGTAACTTCTGTGGGTGGTGATGGTACAATTAACGAGGTAGCATCTGCAATGGCCTTAACGGGCAAAGCAATGGGCATTATACCATGTGGCTCTGGCAATGGTTTAGCCAGAACCTTGAAAATACCGCTCAACCATATTGAAGCTATCAAACGCATTAATGTAGGTAATACCTTGGCCATAGATTGTGGAGTTTTAAACGGTAAAAAATTCTTTAATATGGCAGGTCTGGGTTTTGATGCACACATTAGCGCATTGTTTGCCAAGGATAAAACCCGCGGATTAAATGGGTACCTAAAATCTACTTTTAATGAGATATACAAGTATCAGCCTCAAAATTATCGCCTGGAAATAGATGGTGAAACTTTTGAACAAAAAGCCTTTATGCTGAGTATTGCCAACTCTTCCCAATATGGCAATAACGTACATATTTCTCCAAAAGCGTTGGTTGCTGATGGTGTATTGGATGTTTGCTTGGTTAAACCTTTTGCACTTTACAAGTTTCCGAGTTTGGGTTTGCGCATGCTAAACAAAACCATACATAATTCAGCATTTGTAACTATTATTAAGGGGAAGCACATAAAAATTTGGAAAGACACGCCGGGTTGGGTACACCTAGATGGGGAGCCGTTTATGATGCCTGAAGAAATTAGTATTGAAGTGAAACCCCTGTGCCTCAATTTAATTGTTTAATTTAGGTTGCACTTTATTATAAATAATGACTAAGAAATTGATTGTTTTTTTGTGGGCAGTGATTTTTTGCTGCACTAATATTTACGCACAAATAAATATTGGCTCTCCCAATATTGAAGAATGGGTAAAAAAAAGTTTTGGCGGCCAAGGTATCATTTTGGGAAATATCACCCATAACGGAAACACCAATTCAGCAGCAAGTTTTACCAGTACAAAAAACATTTTAAAAATATATAACGGACTAATAATTTCTACTGGAGATGCCGTTGGAGCCTTAGGTCCAAACGATCGATACAATGTCAGCAAAGATTTCAACAACCAAATAGAGCATGATGAAAATCTTAAATCTTTGGAGAAAGGAGATTTATACGACATAAGTTCTATAGAATTTGATTTTGTGTCTTTTCATAACAGCATCAAGTTTAATTACCAATTTGCTTCTGATGAATACCCTGAATACGTGGGCTCCTCCTTCAATGATATTTTCGCATTTTTTGTTTCCGATGAAAAAAGTACAACAAACATTGCGGTGATACCCGGTAAATCTTTGCCTGTAAGTATCAATACCATAAACAATAAAGATGAATCGGCCTTGTTTATCAACAACAATGTTTTCGTGAATGATGTTAATAAAAAGATGTTCGGATCTTACAGCGCTGCTAATCCAAACTTGATAACCAACAAAGTTTGGAATGGCATAAAGAGCGTTTTTAAAAAACAGGGAAACAAGGATAACGAAGAATCGATACCAGATGCAGAACTTTTGAAAACCGTTAATCCAGATATTTACCAGTATTTACAGTACGATGGTATAACCCAAAAATTGTCAGCGCAAGCTTTTGTGGAACCCTTTAAAAAATATCATTTAAAGATTATAATTGCTGATGTTGCCGACAATGTGTACGATTCTGCCGTGTTTTTGGAAACCCGAAGTTTTACTGCCAGTAAAGATATCAAACAACCCGGCTTTAGAGATTATCCCGATTACGGTAAAATTATTGATCCTAAATTGATATTACAGGGAAAAAAATTAGAGGATATTTTACCCACACAAATTAAAGTACCCAATACAAATATTTATTTCGACTTTGATAAAACGGAAGTTTCAACGCAAGAAATGGCTAAAGTTAAGTTATTGTCCAATGTTTATGAAAAAATAAAAGACACTTACCGCGTAGAGATAACAGGCAATACAGATAGCATAGGAACTTTTGATTATAATTTGAAGTTATCCAAAGCCCGCTCTGAAGTGGTTATCTCAATTTTGCAAAAAAACATACCCGGCTTTAGAGTTGATGATGTTGTGTATAAATCCTACACTGAACCCAATTCTAGCAATATGACAGAGGAAGGTCGAAAGATGAACCGTAGAGTTTCTATTAAATTTATTAGGCTAGGAAAATAGGATGGATAAACGCTCTAAAAAATTCAGCAGTTTTGATGGAATCGTATTTTCGACCAATCCCGATATTGGTTTAATAGCTAAAGATGAGGAAACGGAAATCAAACTGGACACAAAAACCCAAAATTTGAGAGTACAATTAGATCGCAAGCAACGTGGTGGCAAAACCATTACTTTAATTACTGGTTTTATAGGTTTGCAAACCGATTTGGACGCCCTGTGCAAAAAACTGAAGGGTAAATTTGGTGTTGGCGGAAGTGCCAAGGATGGCGAAATAATCATCCAAGGAGATTTTAAGGAAAAGGTTTTTTTATTGCTAGCCGAAGAAGGTTACAAAATCAAAAAAGCAGGCGGTTGATTTTTAGAACTTAAAAAATTAATTTGCTTTTATATCTTGAGTATTCAACTTCTTTTTCCGAAAAATCGGAAAGTTAAGCGGACTTATTTTAGGTACATCATCGCCGAGCAATACCCCCCAATGTTTGAACATAGCCGATCTATCAAACATGATTTTTAACACGGCAATAATAGGTAGCGACAAAAACATCCCGGAAATACCGGCCAATGTGCCGCCCAAAATTACGCCCAAAATGGCACTTAAAGCGTTGATTTTAATTTTAGATCCTACTATGCGAGGCATTAAAATATTATTATCTAAAAACTGTACTGCTGCAATAATAATTAATACAGTTATGATAGACGATGTTTCTGTGGATGATGTTAAGGTAAGCAACACTCCAACGATGTTCCCTATCAATGCACCAACATAAGGTATCAAATTAAGGAGGGCAAATATTACACCTATTAATATGGCGTGTTTAATGCCAAATAAAAGCAACAAACCGCCCAATAAAATAGTTACATAGGTTATTTGAATTAATAAACCAACCAGGTAGTTTTTAATAATACTTTCAGTTTCTCTTAAACTTTCCTCAATTTCTTTATGGCTATTGTCATCAAACCACATAAAGATGAAACGTAAGAAAAGGTTTTTATAATAGAGTATCAAATAGATGTAAATTGGTATCAAACCAAAAAATATAAACATTCCAGACAAGGACCCGAGTGCGCCAGTGAACAAGCTGCCAGTGGTGGTTCCTAGTTTCGTAATTTGTTCATTGATGATTTTGAGTTGCTGTGTCTTGGTCAGATGTGTTATTCCGTCTATCCATCCACTTAAATCTGCCAGGTGTACATTTACATTTCTTTTGATTTGCGGAAAATCACCAATTAAATCTGAAACTTGAGAAGAGAAAAACCAAATGATAACGATTACAAAAAGTGTGAGGAAAATAATGGGTAAAATTATTGCTAATGAGTCAGGTAATCGTCTTCTTTTTAAAAACCGATATATGGGCAATAGCATGATGCTTATAAAAAAAGACATCAATATGGGCATTATAATATCGGAACCTAAAATCAGCAGGGTACCGAGTAAAAAGAGGCCCAGCAATTCAATTGATCTTTTAACAGTAATTGGCAATTTTCCCATATTATTTTTTTTGCAAGTTAGTTAACAAAACCTATGCCCGTAAAATTTTGCTTCAATTACTTTTAATTTAAAAATATTTCAGAGGCAAATGGTGTGCTAATTAATTGGGCAAGCATAAAGCCATTTATTTTTATCTTGTATATATAATAAAATTTGTACTCTTTTGTACATTAAATTTAAGCTTTAGGCTACTCTAATTACCATGAATAAATCTAAAAAATTTTACGCACCGGCAATGGCAAAACACTTTTTTGCAAAACCTTGTGTTGCTGGTTTTTTTACTTCTCCCAAAACGCTTAACCTCATCCGAAGACCGCTTCATATTATTTTGTGTTGAAAACACAAACGCTCAAACACTGCGCTATGACACACTTTTTAGCGCTATCCAGTTTTAAAATTTCTTAGCGCTCAAAAGCATAAAGCATGCAAATTACCGATTTTAATATACTTGAAGCAAATTTAGAGCATATTCGTTTTGCCCAACAAATATGCGATGAAATGCTGGAGTCTGCAAAAAGCAGGGGCACCGGAATTGCCAAACGATCGCCCGAATATGTTGCCAATAAAATGTTAGAGGGCAAGGCAGTTATTGCTTTTCATAACGATGGTACATGGGCCGGTTTCTGCTATATAGAAACTTGGAGCCATGAGAGTTTTGTTGCAAATTCGGGCTTGATAGTCAACCCAATCTACCGTAAGGCTGGTTTAGCAAAGGCGATTAAGACAAGAATTTTTGCGCTTTCGCGGGAGAAATATCCAAACTCGAAAATATTTGGATTAACGACCGGGCTTGCCGTAATGAAAATAAATTCTGAACTGGGCTACGAACCCGTAACTTATTCGGAGCTTACACAAGACGAAAATTTTTGGAAAGGTTGCCAAAGCTGCGTCAATTACGATATTTTGATGAGCAAGCAAAAACAAAACTGTATGTGTACCGCCATGCTTTACGATCCCGAAGAGAAAAAAGAAGAGGAAGATGAAAGGTTTAAAAAAATCGCAAAAAAAGCAACGCTTTTAGAGCGTATTGAAGCCAAACTGCGCAGTACCTTAAATAATTTACCTCAATTGTAAAATTGATTTTACCCCTATAAAATGAAGAAAAAAGTTGTTTTAGCTTTTAGTGGAGGTTTAGATACTTCCTTTTGTTCCATCTATCTTTCACAGGATTTGGGTCTGGAAGTGCACTCCGTTATAGTAAACACAGGTGGTTTCAGTCAGGAAGAATTGGTAGATATTGAAAAAAGGGCTTACAGTTTGGGCGTGTCCTCACATCATGCGGTAGATGCCGTACAAGGATATTACGACAATTGTCTTAAATATTTGGTGTATGCCAACGTTTTAAAAAACAACGTTTATCCGCTTTCTGTAAGTGCAGAGCGGGTTACACAAGCCACGGCAATTGCCAACTACGCAAAACAAATCAACGCCGACTTTGTAGCTCACGGCAGCACGGGCGCAGGAAATGATCAAGTAAGGTTTGATATGATTTTCAACATCCTCATCCCTCAAACTGGAATTATTACGCCTATCAGAGATTTGAAATTGAGCCGTGAGGCCGAGATAGAATACTTACATAAACACGGTGTGGAAATCAATGCCGAAAAAGCCAAATACTCCATTAACAAAGGTATTTGGGGCACTTCCGTTGGAGGAAAAGAAACCCTTACTTCTCATGGTATGTTGCCAGAGGAAGCTTGGCCAACTCAACTCACTTCCAGTGGCGAAACGGATATTGAACTTGAATTTGTGGAAGGTGAACTCATTGGTTTAAACGGCACAAAATACAAGCATCCTACAAAGGCCATCCAAGCCTTGCAAGAAATTGCCGCACCTTTTGCCATAGGCAGAGATATTCATGTGGGCGACACCATTATTGGCATTAAAGGACGTGTTGGATTTGAAGCCGCAGCTCCGGTTATCATCATTAAAGCACACCATACCCTAGAAAAACATACGCTTACCAAATGGCAATTAAATTGGAAAGATCAACTTTCCCTGTTTTATGGAAATTGGTTGCATGAAGGTCAATTCCATGACCCCATTATGCGCAATATGGAAGCTTTTTTTACCGACACACAAAAAACCGTTAACGGCAAAGTATTCGTAAAATTAATGCCTTACCGCTTTTTGATATTGGGCATTGAATCGGTTAATGATTTGATGAGCAGCAGATTTGGTAGCTATGGCGAAATGAACGAAGGTTACACCGGCGATGACGTGAAAGGTTTCTCCAAAATTTTTGGTAACCAAGTAAGTATTTGGCATAAGGTAAATTCTGATTTATGATAAAGGCAGGCATTATAGGTGGCGCAGGGTACACGGGCGGAGAGCTACTGAGAATTTTGATTAATCACCCCGAAGTAGAAATTTCGTTTATACACAGCAACAGTAATGCAGGTAATCTGATTTCTGATGTCCACACCGATTTGCTGGGCGATACGGATTTAAAATTCACCGACCAGCTTTCGGGGGATATTCACGTACTGTTTCTTTGTGTAGGACATGGCGATGCAAGAAAATTCCTGATTGATAACCCCATAAATGACAATATTAAAATCATCGACCTATCGCAAGATTTTCGGTTAGCAGCTAATGCTCAATTCAATTCAAAAAAATTTGTGTACGGTTTACCCGAGTTAAATCGCGATAGCATAAAAACTGCCAACAATATCGCCAATCCGGGTTGTTTTGCTACCTGCATACAAATGGGTTTATTGCCTTTGGCAAAGGCAGGTTTGTTGAATGGCGAAGTGCACATTAATGCCACTACCGGTTCTACGGGTGCCGGGCAAGGTTTATCCACCACATCGCATTTTAGCTGGAGAAACAATAATTTATCTATCTACAAAGCCTTCAAGCATCAACACTTAAATGAAATTGGCGAATCATTGAATGCACTTCAACCACCTTCATCAAGCCCAATTACCCAAGAAAATTTGTCTTTTATACCACAGCGTGGAGATTTTACCCGTGGTATTTTGGCTGTCCAATATTTAGATTGCGATCTAAGTTTAGCTGAAGCTCAGCAACTGTTTGAAGATTTTTATGCACAACATCCATTTACGCATATCAGTAAAACCAATGTACATTTAAAGCAAGTGGTAAACACCAATAAATGTTTGATTTACCTTGAAAAGCACGGCAACAAATTAATGGTTACCAGCATTATAGATAATTTATTGAAAGGCGCTTCTGGCCAGGCTGTACAAAATATGAACTTGCTTTTTGGCTTGCCCGAAAATATGGGATTAAGGTTAAAAGCTTCTGCTTTTTAATGGAGGATATTGAATAGGTTTTTTTTAACTCCAATTCCAGCAAAATTATTTTTATTTAATGTGTAACCTGCCTTTAAAACCAATCGTCTTAGATTGTATATCAACAGATTATTCAATTTAAAATTATTAAAAAATGGAAGAAGTTTTAGTACCCATCGTACTTTTTATTTGCACAGCAGGTGCGGTTTTCGGTTTACGCTATATGACCAACAAAGAGCGTATGGCTATGATAGAGAAAGGTTTAGATATAAACTTTAACAAAAATCAAGCAAAACCCTTTACTGCCTTAAAATTTGGTATGTTGCTAATTGGCTCTGGTCTGGGCTTATTCTTGGCTTTTATATTGCACCATTGGGTATTTATCGATACCCGTGAAGAAAAAATTACTGCCGTATATTTCTCGTTAATTGCTATTTTCGGTGGACTTGGTTTGTTCATCACCTATTTAATCGAAAAGAAAGATTATCCGAATGGGTAATCTTTTTAAAATTGAAATTCAGAAAACCTAACCGTACCTACCGTTAGGTTTTTTTATTTAGAAAAGCAAAACTGTAGTTCTTGGGTTAGGCTAGCCCCGCCATCCGCTCATACTGCACAAGGCCTTAGCCACAAAGGCCGGTATCCGCTACTGTCGGGTTTAAGTGGCAAATTTATATTTCTTCGGCAGGTTAAATACATTACATATAACCTGAGTTCGATTATTTCTTTAATATTAAAAATTTGATAATCAAGGTTTTATGCTGAATGTAGAGCGTTAACGATTGCAGCGGTATCCTTTTTTGAACGTAGCGGTGGTTGAGCGTAGTCGAAACCAAAGCGGAGTGCAAAAAAGATTTAGCGAAAAGCGTGTTAAAACGCCCAAATCATACATATCCTTCTGGCAGAAAATTATGAGCATCATAAAATGAAAGAACACCACTTAAACTATAGCGGAGTTAGACATCACTAAGATAAATTTACCTTCAAAAATCTCCGTAGAAAAGCCTGCATAAATCATATTAAAAATTTCGTTTTATATATTTTTTGTTAGAAATGTTAAATAAATTAATATTAAAATAAATAGTTTTTCAAGTCAAGATGTTTTACTTTTATTTTTCTACTGAAAATATTTTAATAGATAATTATTTTATATTTTATGAAAAAACATTACGCTTTTTTTTTGCTTTTTTTTGCAACTATTTTAAATATAACAGCCTCAAATAAAATTTATGCAACCAAGCTACATAGTAATTATATTTTTAAAGTAAATAATAATACATACAATACTTCGTCTTTTTACATTGCAAATGGCTATAATGATATACTTCATCCATTAAGTATCAATGACGTTGATTTTCCACTAACAATTAACCCATTAACCATACCCAATCTAAAAGTTAATCAAACTGCCGACCATACTTTTTCTTATCTTGTAAGTAATACAAAAAAATCACCTGCAAAATCTTATGTTTGGGTTGATTTTGATAACAACGGTATATTTACTGCTGATGAAGCAGTTGTTACAACTATACCAGCAAATGCTTTAAACTTTAAGGTAAACATAAATTACCCCAATGCTAACTTTATTGATAAGTTAAAAATAGGGGTTTTAAATATTAAATTTACAACAACTACAACTACATTAGTTGACAATGCCTTAACTCCAAACTTTGATGAACGAAGCACAAACCTTGGTATTGATGGCGAAACAGAACTATTTTCTCAAAAATCAATTCTAGGTATAACTATTTCGGAAAGTGTTGGAATAACTAAAGCAAAACGAGATGAAATTGAAATCCCTTTTAATAAACTAAAATCTTTTATTTTAGATTCGTTTGCAAACGATAAAGTCTGCATTAGAAAACAGTCTGTTAACAAACCATCAATTTTATTAATCGACTCTTTAAGAAAAAGAGTAACAACAAAAGTTTTGTTTAAAAACAATGCTATAAAAGAAACTGAAAAACTAGCCGTAATAAAATTTAAAGTAAAACCAAAAGGTGTTAATGATGTTCGGGTTTTAAATGCTGAACACGCTCGGCATACCTCCTCGGTAACCTTAAATATATTAAGCAATGATAATTTAAGTGACAAATTACCCGTTACTTTCGAAACTTTAGTACCACCATCAAATGTAAAAGATTTGGTAGTAAACCTAACCACTGGCGACATAACTTTTATACTTCCAGATACCCAAATAATACCCAATTACTATACTTATACATATCGTTTAAAAACCTTGGATGGAGTTTATTCTGATCCAATAACCGCAACCGTTTATACAGCTTTTTCACCATCTATAACCTTAAACAAAACCCCTGATTTTAACGATATTAATAATGATGGCTTAGCGCAAGCTGGTGAAACTATAACTTATACCTTTCCTACTAAAAATACTGGAAATGTTGATATTGAAAATGCAGTCGTTACTGATCTTAAAATTGGGTTAAAGGCTCCAGTTCTTCCTAAACTACTAAAACCAGGCGAATCAGGCGCAATATCCATTGTACCTAAAAAATATGTTATAACTGCAGCTGATGTTTTAGCCGGCAGAGTATCAAATACCGCAACGGTTTCTGCTTTAGAACCAATTACAAACACGGTTGTAACAGATACATCTAGCGCAATTGTTATTTTTCCTATTTTAAAAATCGAATTAGTTAAAAGCAGTACTGTTATTGATTTAAACGGTAATTGTACTGTAGATGCTGGCGACAAAATACAATATACTTTTACAGTTACCAATAAAGGTACAGTTGATGTTTTTAGCATAGTAATAAACGATCCTAAAATTAATTTAGTTAACCAGCCTATATCGCCATCATCATTAGCGCCTGGCAAATCTGGAGCTTTAACTGCCATTAACACCTATACAATTACTCAAGCCGATATTATTAATGGTATTGTTTCTAATAAGGCAATTGCCCAAGGTAAAAATTTACAGAATACACTTGTTACTGCCGAGGCCCAAAACTTAATTACAATTGGACAATCAATACAAAATTGTGGTGGCGGTGGTGGTGGTGGCGGTGGTGGCGGCGGTGGTGGTAACCCGAAAATTAGTTTAGTAAAAAAAAGCCTTGTAGTTGATATAAATAAAAATAGCGTTAATGATGTTGGCGATAGAATTGATTACATTTTTACTGTCACCAATACTGGAAACGTAACTATTAAAAACATTAGTATTACTGATAATTTTGCAAATGTAACTGGTGGTCCAATTGCAACGCTGGCTCCAAACAGGGTAGACAGTACCACTTTTAAAGCTAGCTATACCATAACGCAGGCCGATGTTGACAAAGGTTCAATATCAAACACAGCAATTGCAAAAGGTTTTGACCCTAAAAACGTTTCAGTTAGCGACACCTCTGGAACTACCAATGAAAACAATAGCTCAACAATTACACCCATCAAACAACAAGGGAAAATTAGTTTAATTAAAAAAGTTACAAATAAAGGTACTGGGGTAAATGGCGCCTTTTTATTAGGCGATATTATAATTTATTCATTTACTATAATCAATACAGGTAATGTAACTCTAAAAAATTTAGTTTTAACCGACCCTCTATTTGTAAATCCTAATATTGATTTATCAAGTACTACATTATTACCAAATGCCACAATAAACGTTGTAGCCAATTATAGGGTTACAGCTGCAAATATTGAAGCAGGGGTAGTTATTAATCAAGCTTTGGTTACTAGTTTAGATCCAAAAAATATTATCGTTCAAGATTATTCAGGTTCTACCTCCGATACAGATGATAAAACTATAACCTCGCTAGTTGATGGTTTTTTCATACCTAATGTGTTTACACCAAACGGAGATGGTATAAATGATACCTTTGAAATTGTGGGCTTACTAAACTACACAAGTGTAGAAATAGAAGTATTTAACCGTTGGGGTAACCAAGTATATAAAAATTTAAATTACCAAAACCAATGGCTTGCCGAAGGTTTGAACGAAGGTACTTATTACTATATAATTAAGTTAAAAACTTTAACCGATAGTAAAACTTTAAAAGGTTGGGTTCTTATTAAACGTTAATATTGTTTTTATAACAATCCTAAAATAGAAATTTTAAAAATGCGAAATATTACAAAAAATATAATCCTTGTTTTATTTTGTATTGCAAGATACAACACGGCTAGTGCGCAACAAAACATACAGTTCACACAGTATATGTTTAATTCTTTAAGCGTAAATCCAGCATATGCAGGTTATAAAGAAGAATGGTTTGTACAATCGGGTTTGCGTACCCAATGGGTTGGGATGGATGGCGCACCCAAAACGGGATCACTTTCAGTAGATGGAATTATTGATCCCGAAAATAAAAAAATGGGAATAGGTTTGCAGCTAACTGGCGATAAACTTGGGCCACAATCGGCCGTTTCGGGATATTTAAATTACTCGTACCGTTTACAACTCGACCAATTAGATACCAAACGGCTAAGTTTTGGTTTAGGTTTAGGTATAACAAATTACAGTTTGGATGGAAGTGTTTTAAACCCGGTTTTTAAAAACGACCCTACTGTGCCTACAACCCAATTTAGTAATTTTGTACCCGATGCCAGGATTGGGGTTTATTACAATACCTCCAAGTTTTATGCAGGCTTATCTTTAACCGATTTATTTTCGGGAGGTACAGCAAGTAACTTTGTAGATATTAATTCGGTAAGTTATAGTAACATAAGACGCAAACCCACTTTATACTTTATTTTAGGCACTTTACACAATTTAAATGAAGAGGTTAAAATTAGGCCTAGTGTTTTATTTAAAGATGATTTTAAGGGGCCATCAAGTGTTGATATTAATACCATGTTAATTTTTAGAGATAAATTTTGGATTGGGGCATCGTATCGTACTAGCTTAAACATTAAAGTAGAAAATTACAGTCAAGGGCAAATTTTAACCAGTTTAAATTCAATTTCGGGCATTGTACAGTTTTTTGTTACAGATGAATTAAGGGTGGGTTACTCTTACGATTATGGCCTTAACAGCCTAAAAAACCAGCAAAACGGTTCTCACGAGCTTACCATAGGTTTAACCTTGCCACGTAAAAATCAACGTATTTTAAGCCCTCGGTACTTTTAATTAAAGTAAAATATATTCATTTAAATTTTTTATAATCAATAAAATGAACAAAATATATCTAACATTTATTTTAGTTTTTATTCTAGCAACAGCAAATACAAATTTACTCTACAGTCAGGATGGAGACAATTTTCAAAAAAATGCCGATAAAGCTTACGCATCTTACAATTACAAAGCTGCCAGCGAAATGTATGTACAGCTTGCTCAAAATAAAATATTTAAGGTTAGAAATTTAACCCGTTTGGCAGATTGTTATGTAAAATTAAATAACACCCCAATTGCCGAAAAAATTTACGAACAGTTAACTGTATTAACACAAAACAGTCCTGATATTCTAAAATATTATGCTTTAGTACTTAAATCTAATGCTAAATATTTACAAGCCAAACAAATATTTATTGATTATATTGATGCATCTAAAGACACGGCATCTGTATTAAAAAATTTGATAGGATGCGATTCGGCTATTATATGGATGGCCAAACCAACAACACATAAAATTGTAAACCAAAATGCAGTAAATACCAACCTATCAAACTTTGGTGTTTTTGCCAATAATAAAAAAGCATATTTTGTTGCCGAAACAAAGCCAACTTCAAAAAAGAATGAATATAAACGTACAGGGAACTCTTATCTAAAAATTTACAAAGCAGATATTTCTAAAGATTATTCTATTATCAATGCCAAACTAGATAGTGCAATTTACAATACTGAGAAATATCACAATGGACCTTTAATAACCAATAAAGCAGGCGACAAGTTTTTTGTTACTTCTAATCATGAAGGAAAAAAGGGTAAAAAGATTAAACAAAACAAACAAAGGTTTAGAAACAATAATCTTGAATTGAGTATTTATACTTTAAGTGGTGGAAAGTTTACTTCCGAAGCTTTTAAATACAACAATGTAAAATTATATTCGGTAGGGCAAGCAGCCTTAAGTACTGATGAGCAAACACTGTATTTTATATCTGATATGCCTGGTGGTTTTGGTGGTACCGATATATGGTTTAGCACCCTAAACAGCGAAGGTAAATGGGATAAGCCACAAAACGCTGGCAGCGAAATAAATACCCCCGAAAGCGAAATGTACCCAACAATTACCGCCGATACTTTATTTTTTGCAAGTAGTGGGCATATTGGTATGGGTGGCTTAGATATTTTTAAAGCTATAGGTAGTAAAAGTAATTGGACTAATGTGAGCAATCTTAAATACCCCGTTAATTCATCGGCCGATGATTTTTCGTATTCAATTTACAACATAACTCAAGATACAACAAATGGTTACTTATCTTCAAACCGTTTAGATGGTTATGGCAACGACGATATTTTCGCATTTACATCTATTAAAGAAAACCTCCCAGTATTTGCATTACAGGGTAAAATATTAAAAAAACCCACCACATTTTCATTGCCTGATACTAAGGTGTCGCTATATGAAAATGGCATTAAAGTAGTTGACAATGTAAGTACTAACCCCGATGGCAGCTATGCGTTCAACTTAAAACCTGAGACCGATTACGCACTGATTGCAAAAAAACAAAAATTCCAATCCGATTCGGTTTTATTAAGTACAAAAGGGTTAAAAAAGTCACAAATTTTTACTGTTGATTTAAGTTTAGACTCTTTATTTGAGATTGATAAAATTATTAATCTTGCCAATATTTATTATGATTTTGATAAAGATGATATTAGACCTGATGCCGCAAACGTACTTGATGGTTTATTTCAAACTATGATAGATAACCCTACTTTAAAAATTGAATTAAGATCACACACAGATAGTAGGGCTAACGATACATATAATATCAAACTTTCTCAACGGAGGGCAGCTTCGGCAGTAAATTATATTGTTAGTCGTGGTATAAATGCAAATAGAATTACCGCCAAAGGTTATGGAGAAAAAGTATTGGTAAATAAATGTAAAAACGATGTTGAGTGTACCGAAGAGCAGCATCAAGCGAATAGACGCACCGATTTTAGGATATTGAATTACTAATTTTAAAAGTAAAAAACTTAAATGTGAAGGGTATAAATACATTTCGCATAAAACTGCTTCTACATAAATTTTCGTATGGTATCCTGAGTTTCCGTTATTATCAAGAATAAACACTTACTAAAATTTGCAACACATGTCTACTAATTTCTCCATCCAATCCACTTTTAAAATAGCCCTCTTATCAGGTATTTTAATAATTACCAGTTGCGATACCTTAAACCAAGCCACACAGATTTTAAATCAATCTGGTTTTGGTAACCCCACCAGTTCCGAAATAAGTTTGGGCTTAAAGCAAGCTTTGGAAGTAGGCACTATTTTAAGCTCAGAAAGATTGGCTACAAAAGATGGTTATTTGGGCAATTTGGCCATCAAAATATTGTTTCCAGAAGAAGCCCAAAAGGCAGAAAGAACACTCCGCTCTTTGGGATTTAACACCTTGGCCGATAATGTGATAAACAGTTTAAACCGTGCTGCAGAAGATGCAGCCCTAGAAGCCAAGCCAATTTTTATAACTGCCATAAGGCAAATGACCATTGCCGATGCCAGCAATATTTTATTGGGCAGGCAAAACGATGCCGCTACGCAATATTTTAAACGTGTAACTAGCGATCAATTGCGTATCAAGTTTCAACCTATTGTACAAAACAGTTTAACCAAAGTTGGAGCCACCCGATACTGGGGAGATGTTGTAAATACCTACAACCAAGTACCTTTCGTAACCCGCATCAACCCAGATTTAGAAGCTTTCGTAACACAAAAAGCTATCGACGGTTTGTTTTTGGAAATCGCCAAAGAAGAATTAAAAATCCGAACAAATATCAGTGCCAGAAGCGGCACCTTGTTACAAAAGGTTTTCGGTTACGCGGATAGGAATCGGGCAAATTAGTATTCGACAGTATTCATAGGAAAGCCTTTGGTGCATAACCATTTCATTTTTTCGGTATTTGCTAAATTGGAGTAGTATTAAATTAACACCATCCAATAAGCCCTAAGATCTGATAGAGTTTCAAAAAATTCATTTAGCAGTTTAGCGAACTCTGAAAGGGTGAAATGATTTCCCAATTCAGGTACAGAACCTCATAACAATCCCTGCTTTTCCATATAAGATTGCAAGATAATAGTAGCCGCTATGGTATCTATTAAACCTTTATTTTTTTTGGCAGCTTTATTTAAACCACTTTGTGCAATAGTTGCCGATGCCATTTTTGAAGTAAATCGCTCGTCCATCATTTGAATGGGGATTAACGGGAAGTTTTTCTTAAGGGTGGTAACAAACCCTCTTATTTGTGCAGCAGATTCTGATGCAGAACCATCCATTTGTTTTGGTTCACCCACCACAAATAATTCTACATCTTCACTTAATAAATACTTTTCCAGAAAAGTTATGATGTCCTTCGGGTGGATAGTGGTTAAACTGTTTGCAATAATTTTTAACGGATCCGTTGCTGCAATTCCTACCCTTTTTGTACCATAATCAAAAGCTAAAATTCGGGGCATTGGCTGTATTTTTAGTAAATATTGCACTACACGAAACTAACAAAATCTTCAATCAAAGGCACGTTAATTGCGTTGTAAATTAAATTCCCAATCAAGGGTTATTAACCATATTATTTTTTACTTTTCGGGTTCGATATTTGAAACAATGCCATTTATGATTATCAAAAGATTAGCTTTTATCGCCATTACAGCAACAATTGGTTTAAGTGCCTGTCAATCAAACAGCAATAAAACGAACGCCACCAACAAAGTAATTTTAAATCCTCACAATGACAGTTTACTTCTGGTATATAATCCCGCCCAAGCGGACAAAAAATTAGACGCATATTTTGAGGGAATACACCGAACACGCAACTTTAATGGCAATGTGCTGATTGCAAAAAACGGCAAAATAATTTACCAAAATGCTTTTGGCTGGGCCGATTACCTACACCGCGATTCGCTCACCACCAATTCCAGATTTCAATTGGCCTCAATTTCAAAACCCTTTACTGGCACGGCAGTTTTGATGCTGATGGAACAAGGTAAACTTAAGCTAAGCCAAACGGTACAAGAGTTTTTTCCGGACTTTCCCTATCCGGGAATAACCATAGAAATGCTGCTCACGCACCGGTCTGGCCTTATTAATTACGTATATTTTACCGATAAAATCTGGAAGCAAAAATATAAGGGGATGACCAATGTTGATGTGATGCAGCTTTTTGCGCAATATAAACCTAAGCCCTATTTCCCACCCAATAGGATGTTCCATTACAACAATTCCAATTTTATGATATTGGCAGCCATTGTTGAAAAAATCACCAAAAAACCTTTTTCCGATTATATGCAGGAAGCTATTTTTAAACCTTTGGGAATGAAGAGTACAGCCATATATAGTACTGCGGTTTACGAAAAAATTCCAGTGGATGTAGTGGGGCATGACCGTAATTGGCGAAGATCGGTAAGGCAAGATTTTTTGGATGGCACAACCGGCGATAAAGGCGTATATTCTACCCTTGGCGATTTATACTTGTTTGACCAAGCCCTGCGCAACGGTAGGCTATTAAATAAAACCACGTTAGATTCTGCCTATGCACCGCATAGCAAACTGCAAAACAAATATTTTGGGTATGGTTTGGGCTGGCGTATCTATCAAGATTCTGTACACCAACAAAAAGTGATTTACCACACGGGTTGGTGGCATGGTTTTCGTCATATTTTTTTGCGGGATACCAAACAAAATATCACCATTATATTATTGAGCAATTTGGTTAATGGCAGCATCAACCAAATTGATGATGTTTACAAAATAATAGGAATGCCCGTTATCAGACGAGGCGCAAACCCGGAAGATTAAAAACTAAAATCCACCACATATTATGTTCGATAAAATATTTGAAGCACAGCAAAAGGCGGAAGAAGCCAAACAAAGATTATCTACCATTGGCGTTTCGGCCGAGGTTGAAAACGGGGCAATAGAAATTCAGGCTACAGCCGATAAAAAAATTAAAGCTATTCTCATCAATGATGCATTTTTTGCCGAGGTAAATAGGGAAGAGTTGGAAGAATTGTTGACCGTTGCCATAAACAAAGCACTGGAAAAAGCAGAGGTAATTTCCAACGCCGAAATGGCTGCCGTAACCCAACAAATGATGGGTGGGTTGGGCGACTTAGGCAGTTTATTCGGTAAATAGCATTTATAATTGTTTCAAAACAAAAAACCCGAACAGTGTAAACTGTTCGGGTTTCTTAACAAATATTATTTAATGAAGCTTAATTGGCTGTTGCAGTTTTTGCTTCGGCTTTCATTTTATCGTTTGCAACAATAACGATTTCTACACGTCTGTTTTGAGCTCTTCCAGCTTCGGTGTCATTAGAAGCAATAGGTTCAGTTTTACCTTTCCCCTCAACTCTTAAACGGCTAAAATCTACACCTTTTGCTGAAGCGTAAGTTTTTACAGCGCTAGAACGCTCAACAGAAAGTCTGTCGTTTACTGCATCGGTACCAATAGCATCTGTATGTCCGATTACCAAAATATCCGTATTAGGATATCTATTTAATGAAGCAGCCAAATTATCAATATTTTGTTTTGCACTCGGTGTAAGCTCGGCTTTGTTGAAACCAAACAAAATGCCCGAATCAAATTTTACTAAAATGCCTTCGCCAGCTGCAGTTACTTCTGCACCAGGAATAGTTTTTTCCAATTCCTTAGCTTGTTTGTCCATATTGCGACCAATAAAAGCACCAGCGGTACCGCCAATTGCTCCGCCTATTAATGCGCCAACCGCCGTGTTACCTGCTTTTTTGCCGATTAATGCACCTAATGCACCGCCAGCAACAGCACCTATGGTTGCGCCTTTTTGCGTTTTAGTAGCTGTTTTACATGACGATATTATGCTTGCGCCTGCAAACACGATGGCCAATCCTAAAGCTGTAAATTTTGTTGTTTGTGATTTCATGATTTTAAATTTAAATTATTGTTTATTTATCATTGCTTTGACAAATGTATTGCCAAAAAGGTTTAATCAGCATTAAATTATGTTATCTAACGCAAGTATAAGAGTTTCTATTGTAGGTTGTGGTTGGTTAGGGCTACCTTTAGCAAAATTTTTATTAGAGAAAAATTTTTCGGTTAAAGGAAGTACCACTCAGGTAGAAAAATTAAACCTATTAGAAAATTCTGGAGTTGTACCCTATTTAGTACGATTGAATCCCGCCCTGAGCGGAGATAATCTAGATTCCTTTTTTGATAGTGATATAGCGATAATAAATATCCCTCCCGGTAGAAAATCGATAACAGATGATTATGTACTGAAAATGCAAAACTTAAATGCAGCCATCAATTCATCTCCTATCAAAAAGGTAATATTTATCTCCTCAACCTCAGTTTATCCAAATACTGAAGATTGGGTAAATGAAGAATCCGATATAGACAGTAGCGGGGGTGGTTTGCGCATGTTTCATGCTGAGGATGTTTTTAGAAAAAATTCAAATCTACAAACAACCATCATCAGGATGGCTGGTTTAATTGGCCCTGACAGACATCCCGGGAGGTTTTTTGGTGGGAGGGAAAATACCCCGAATGGTTTGGCTCCTGTAAACTTAATTCATTTGGAAGATTGTATAGGTTTGATTTATGAAGTAATAAATCGTAATTTTTGGAACAAGACTATGAATGGTGTGGCGCCCAGCCATCCGCGAAAGCAAGATTTTTATGTACAAGCTTCGATGAAATATAACGGAAGCAAGGCCAGTTTCATCCCCGAAAAGGGAGATTTTAAAATTGTTGAAAGCAAAATTGTAGGTAATGAATTGCCCTATCAGTTTAAGTATCCCAATTTAATGGAATGTTTAAACAGCGGTTGGTAATTATTGTAAAATTGCAAAGGCTGATTTATCCAAAACTTCCCAAGTATAATCGCCCAATAATTTAACGGTAGAAACAAATTTTTTGTTGGGATTGGATTTCCCCCATTCGTCTGGGGCTATGATACTCATATTATAGCCTCCTGTTTCGTTTTCATATAAATGATAAGTTTGCCCCAATACAGGCTTAAAACGCATTTCTGCTTGGTAAATCAGTTCAGAAATTTTTAAACGCTCCTCGATTTCCTTTACCTGCTGCATAATCAGTTCAGCCTGTTTTTTCAACAAAATCATTTGCTGATTGGCCTGCAAGTGCATTGCCTCTACGGCAACCGCCCGTATTTTATTTTTATCAATGCCTTTAATCAATGGAGAATTAACGCTCAGCGGCACTGGTGAAAACTTAGCTTCGCCGGTATAGTAGTTAGACTCTTTTGTCATAATTTTTATTAACCCAAAATTAAGACAAAAGTTTTGGAGTCTTACATCACCCTCAACAACAAACCTTTCAGATACTCGCCCTCGGTAAAGGAAACCCTAACTGGGTGGTCTTCGGGTTGGTGAAACTGTTGGATGATTTGGATTTCTTTGCCGGCATCCAGAGCTGCCCAAGCAATAATTTGTTTAAAGGTTTCCATATCTACTGCGCCCGAGCAACTAAAAGTGGCCAATAAACCGCCCGAGGTTAAGCATTGCATCGCCATTCTGTTCAAATCTTTATAAGCTCTGGCAGCTTTGTCTAAGGCAGAACGGGAGGGTGCATATTTCGGTGGATCTAAAATAATCACGTCAAACAATTCCTCTTGATCTTTAAACAAACGGATTTGTTTGTTTACATCGCTTTGTATGGTTTTGGTTTTGGCAACATCAAATCCATTTAAAACAATATTTTTTTCTAAGGTCTCTAAGGCTAAAGCCGAGCTATCTACCGCCGTAACCGATGCCGCACCATTGGCCAAGGCGTTGAGGCTAAATCCTCCGCTATAGCTGAAACAGTCGAGCACTTTTTTGCCTTCCACATAATTTGCCGTTATTTTCCTGTTGATGCGTTGGTCGCAATAGAAACCAGATTTTTGCCCTTCAGCAATATTGATGTGGTATTTGATTCCATTTTCTATCACTTCAACAAATTCTGGTGGATACTCGCCCCACAAAATACCGGTCGAATCTTCCATACCATCATGAGCCCGAGCAGAAATATCACTTTTATCGTAAATTCCTTTTGCTCCAGTTAGCTTTTGCAATTCATCAATAATGATAGTTTTGTTGCGCTCAATACCCGTAGTTAAAATCTGTACCGATAAATAATCGGCATATTTATCCACTATCAAACCCGGCAAATAATCCGATTCGCTATAAACTAAACGACAAGTATTATTATCGGCCTTCAACAAATGCGACCGAGAAGCTATTGCAATTTGTATGCGTTTGCGCCACCAAGCCTCGTTGGGCGTTTGCGTTTCATCCCACTCCAATAAGC
>ENA-OFCE01000534-OFCE01000534.1-metagenomes-genome-assembly--contig:-NODE-534-length-24549-cov-6.016167_pt1 | contig 24549 bp, 23 predicted proteins | sample MGYA00153388_OFCE01 | MGnify analysis MGYA00153388
GCAGGACGCCAGGCCCGGGCTGGCGAAAATGTACCGCGTACCGCCAGACCGGGCCAGGTGGCCTGTGGTTGGCGCTCCGCTTGAGCGAGGGGTTAGGCGTCGATTTCGGGCTGGACATGAATGCGCCTTCTTCCAAGGGCGAACGACGCTTTGGCGATGCATCCATTGATGACTTCATAAACGCACAGCATCTCGACCGTTCCGAGGCCTTCGGCGAAGTTCCTCGTAATTTCTTCTGCGTCGACAACGACGTTTCCAAGTGCCGTGCGACTGAGCAGCCTGGCATAAAGGTCTGATTCTTCGAAGCGAACAAGGATTCGAGCCTTCAGTTCTTCGTGCCCTCTCGCTAAGCGCTCGCCGTGTAGGTTGTACTGTTCAGCGTCTGGCGCGTACGTGTTGAGCCAAGCCGCAACGTCTTTGGCGTTGTACGCGTCAAGTTGACGTTGCACGAGGGCGCTGGGTTCTTCGGTCTTCATGGATTGGCGTTGAAATCGCAGTGGTGCTGGTCATGCGTCTTGCGACGCCTAACGTCAAGGTAAATGCGCTGCTGTAAGCGGCTGCAGGTTGACCGGCATGTTATGGCGGCTGTTGGTTAGAGTCATGTGAACACCATCATGGTACGCACCGCCCAGGCATACAGCTTCCGGCTCGGTACCGTATTCATGAAAGCCAAGGGCACGGTACAGCGCTAACGCGGCGTCGTTCGGAACATAGACCTGCAGGTTTACGCGACGAGCGCCGTTATCGAACGCATGCCGCAACGCCTCACCCACGACGACGCGACTTAAGCCACGACGACGGTGCCGGGGCGAGGTGAACACGCCCCACATCACCATTTTGTGTCGGGAGGAGCCAAACTGCCCCGCCAAGCTCACTGCGGCCGTCGCCGCTAGACCCCTAGCAACGAAGGCGCCAAACACCGCGCTTGGGACCGACCTTCCCACGATCCGACGTTCACCCGAAGGTAAGCGGGTCATTTATTCTTGCGCTGGGGACTGGTGCCACATTGGGCCAAGGACCCGTAGCATCGGCGCGAAACTTTCCAAAGCACGCGGTGTACCGTCGCCAAAAACCCCCGTCCTTGCGTGATGCCTTCAAACGCCGCCGAGAGGCACTATTTAAATTTTTCCGCTATGTATTCAATCAGTTTCTCATCGCTCATTTTATTAGAAGTGCTTTCTTTAGCCACTGCATTCTTAAACTGGGGAGTGTTTGCTAAAAAATGTATGAACTGTTCCTGCTCTGTGCCCGTACCTGTTACATGCAGTTCCTCTACATTTTGCATATAGTCCGCTATTTCTTTAAAGTATTTTTGCTGCAAAGTCCTTTCTGCATTGTTAGCTGCATTTTCATTTGAGTTGCTTCCCTGCCCTGCATTTTTTGCATGGCCCAAGATCACAAATTCACCTGCATCAACCTGTTCTCGACCAACAATAATCGCCTGTTGTGAATCCATCCACACACCAAATTGTTTTTTGTATTTTCCAGACATATAACCACCTGTTTTAAAAAAGATTAAAGCTATCTACCTTGTTGATAAATATCCTGATGTAGGCTTGGTTAAAAACTAAACCTTACCCTGCATTTTAATGCTAAGGAAACTCTGCAAAACCCAGCCAACCCCAGAGCCTTGCGAAACGTTGTATATCCATGAAACAAACCAGCCTAGCGACAGCCGGATTCGAACTCGTCACCAAGACAACGCGCAAGCGCGTCTTTCTCAGCGAGATGGAGCGCGTCGTGCCCTGGGCCGAGCTGGTGCGACTCATTGAGCCCTATGCCCCACAGGCCAGCTCCGCCAAAGTCGGCAGGCCCGCGTTTGCTCTGCAAAACATGCTGCGCATCCATTTCATGCAGCAGTGGTTCGGCCTATCGGATCCGGCCATGGAAGAAGCCCTGCACGACGTGCCGCTTTACTGCCAGTTTGCCCGCCTCGATCCCGGTGCCACGCGCCTGCCCGACGAGACCACCATCTTGCGCTTTCGTCACCTGCTCGAAGCCCACAGCCTGAGCGAGCAAATGCTCAGCACCATCAACGCCACCTTGAGCGCCCAGGGCCTGATGCTCAAGACTGGCACTGTGGTCGATGCCACCTTGATTGCCGCGCCGAGTTCGACCAAGAACAGCCGTGGCGAGCGCGACCCCGAGATGCACCAGACCAAGAAGGGCAACCAGTGGCACTTTGGCATGAAGCCCCACATCGGCGTCGATGCCGACTCGGGTCTGGTGCACAGCGTCATCGGCACCGCCGCCAACGTGAACGATGTGACCCAAGGCCACGGTTTGCTGCACGGCGAGGAGGCGGTGGTGTTTGCCGATGCGGGCTACCAGGGTGCCGAGAAAAGGCCTGAGGCGACAGGAGTGGGCTGGCATGTGGCCACGCGCCCGGGCAAGCGCCGGGCGCAAAAGCACACGCCCTGGGGTGCCTTGAGCGAGCAGGCCGAAAAGCTCAAGGCCAGCGTACGGGCCAAGGTCGAGCACCCCTTTAGGGTCCTCAAATGCCAGTTCGGCTTTGTCAAGGTTCGCTACCGTGGCCTGGCGAAAAACACGGCGCAGCTCGTCACGCTGTTTGCCTTGGGTAACTTGTGGATGGCCCGACGCAAGCTGATGCAGACGGTGCAGGGATGAGTGCGCCTGGCGTGCGGGAAACGCCCCGCAAGAGGCCTAAGAAGGCGGCGAATCGGGGGCACGAGATCCTAAAAATCGAGGCCAACGTGCTTCGCGGTCGATTACCTGCCTGTTTAACGCTCAACCCACGCTGTGGTGGGTGTTGTGCAGACCTTCCCTAGGTGGCAATCGCAGCTTTGGAGCAGGTAAATCGCAAATCTCTACGGCCGGATACGCTGCAATGCTGTCATCGGCATATGCACCTGCGTGGCCTAATCGAATGTCTGCTTTGAGCCGCCGAAACCATCGCCTTGAATTTCCGCATTGTCGTCGATAGCGGCTCTGGGCCACAAGCGGACTTTGGCTAGTGACGGGTCATGAGCTGCTAAATCTGATTGGTCTTCCACTAGAGGCCAGATGTGATAGCGGTGCTAAAGCCGGTGATCATCATCCAGCAATGGTTTTGAAGCAGAGAAGATTGTCAGACAGTTGGATAAGTTGACCTCAAACGAAAATGATCAAAAGTTCGGGTATCTGCTCAGACCATTGCGCCTAATGCGCAAGTAGATCCAGGGATCAACGGAATTTTTAAATTAAAAATCATTCTGCTTTGCCCCCCGAGCAAATTATCTTAATGGCGCATCAGGCAGCTTGAACCGTAACTAGGCCGGCACGAATCGATATGACAGGATTTAATAAACTTCTAAAACTATCCAATCTTACAAATTAAACAGTCGATTACTTACAGTCAATCACATCTGTGCAAGCAAAAATTCCGCCTAGTATCCGGAGGCACATCCCAGTTGGAAAATGTGTTTTCGTTGCCACAGGCAATGCGAATTGCCAGTCACTATCCCACTATAAACTCGCACCAAGGAAACAAGCATGAGTGATACCAATCCAAGCAACAAAGACCTAATTACTGGCAAGCCCGGTTCCCATCCCGTCGGCACCGGCGTAGGCGCCAGCGGTGGAGCTGTTACTGGCGCTGCAGTAGGCACCATGGTCGCAGGTCGGGTAGGAACCTAGTGGGCGCCGTCGGCGGCCCGATCGGCATGGCCATTAGTGCAGCCGTGGGTGGCATCGCTGGAGCAGCTGCTGGTAAAGGCGTTGCTGCAACTGTCAATCCGACCTGAAGAGATTCCGCTTAAAAAGTTGGAAACTTGGCCCTCAGCTGCTGATGGCCAGCTCAGCAGTTCGAACGAAGCCGCCCTCAGGGGCGGTTTTTTTAATAGGCGAGTAAGCTGTATCTAGGTAGTGGCACAGATATCAAATGGCAACATAACTGATGACTGCGAGAGGTTTCTACCTGTAGCGTTTGGTGAGACCCACTGATAGTTCGTGTAGGAACTTCCAAACTGATCAGGGCCTTGGCAGGGCGCGGTTAATAAATAGCGGAGCAACGATGAATATCAAACAAATGTTAAATCTGGATAAGAAGGCTGTGATGGCATGGATTGACGACTTTGCGCCGAGCATGGGTGCAGCTATCTCTTATTACACGGTGTTTTCGCTGGCTCCTTTGCTGGTGATTGTGATAGCTGTGGCTGGAGCGATTTTTGGACGTGAGGCAGTCACTGGGCAAATCACCGAACAACTGGCCGGGAGAGCCCATCAGCAGGGTTCAACGCCCGTCATTGTGGCGAGGCGGCCATGAGCAACGCGATCGGCGAGCCGGTCAGCCTGGAACCGTTGAAGGAATCCCGGCCTTCATGGCTGAAACTGGTCAAAGCCGCGGCAAATGCATGGGTGGCTGACTACGCGCCGAGCATGGGTGCGGCGCTGTCTTACTACAGTGTCTTTTCAATGGCGCCCCTGCTGCTGGTGGTGATCTCGATTGCCGGGCTCGTTTTCGGCGAGGACGCCGTGCGTGGTGAGGTTTTCGGCCAGCTTCAATCCCTGCTCGGTGCCGACGCGGCCAAGGCGGTCCAGGCCATCTTGGCCAGCGTCAGCGACAAGCCGGCGCAAGGTGTGCTTTCGACCGTCATCGGTCTGGCGGTGTTGCTGATCGGCGCAACCTCGGTGTTCGGCGAGCTTCAGGATGCGCTGGACCGCATCTGGCGTGCGCCAGTGCGCGACCGGGCCGGCGGCCTGTGGGGGCTGGTGCGCGCGCGGCTGCTTTCGTTCGGCATGGTGCTGGGCATTGCGTTCCTGCTGATGGTCTCGCTCGTCATGGGTGCGGCCGTGTCAGCGCTGGACAAGTGGTGGTCTGGCGCCTTCGCGGGCTGGGAACTGCTGGCGCAGGGGCTCAACGTGTTGATCGGCTTCGTGCTGACGACCGGCGTGTTCGCGATGATCTACAAGATCATGCCGCGGGTGCGGGTGCAGTGGCGCGACGTCTGGGTCGGCGCCGTCGTCACGGCGCTGCTCTTCACTCTCGGGCGGCTAGTCATCGGCACGTACATCGGCAAGAGCGGCGTGGCTTCTGCCTTCGGCGCCGCGGGCTCGTTGATCGTGGTGTTCGTGTGGGTGTATTACTCGGCGCAAATCTTCCTGATCGGGGCCGAATTCACTTGGGTCTACGCCAAGACCTTCGGCTCGATGCGCCACCTTGCCGAAGACGAAGTGCCGAAGACACCGGCGCTGACGCCGGCGACGGATTCCCCGACCGGCAAGCCGAGTGCTGACCCGGTGCGCGAAGCGAAAGAATCCGCTGCCCTTGCGACAGCCGTCGGGGCCCCGGTGCCGGTCAGGGCGGCAGCAGAAGGTGCTCCTGTTGCGACGCTTGTCACGGCGGGTGTCACAGGCGTGGCCGCTGGCGTACTTGCGCACTGGGCACTGCGCAGGTTGCGGCGCAGAATGTAGCCGCTGAACGCTGCCGGCGGCAGCGACTGGCGCCTACAACTGACTGTTCAGCATGCCTGCGACCCGCTCCAGCAAACGCTCGGTCCAAGGTCGCGCCTGCCATTCGGCCCGCGTGATGCGACGAGCCAGGGCCCAGTCCTGGTCGAACACCCGCCGCTGGATCGCACCGAAGTCACGGTCAAGCACGTTCAGATTGGCCTCGTCGTTGAGGCGAAACGATCGGTTGTCGAAGTTCGTCGAGCCCACCGAGGAGAACACGCCATCGACGACGAGGCCCTTGACGTGATACATGGTCGGCTGGAATTCCGCAATCTCGATGCCGGCTTGCAGCATCGGGCCCCAGCTGCCGCGCGACGCCTTGCGCACGACTTCGGAATCGATGTGTCCGCTGGGGACGATGACGCGAACCTTGACGCCGCGGCGCGCTGCGTCGACCAGGGTCTGGATCGTCATCTCATCGGGCACGAAGTAAGAATTCGCGAGGTCAATGCTGCGCTTGGCCGCCGTGATGGCCAGCAGGTACATCAGCTGCATGCTTTCGCTGCCGCCGCTGGGTGAACTGCTGAACATCTGGGCTGCCAGGTCGCCGGTGGGCTTGAGCGCGGGGAAGTAGGCGTCACCATGCAACACGTCACCGGTGACCCGCATCCAGTTGTCGAGAAAGACCGACTGCATCTGCGCCACCACAGGGCCCTCGACACGAAAGTGGCTGTCACGCCATTCTTGCGGGTTGCGCGCCTGGCCGCGCCAGTGGTCGGCGATGCCCACACCCCCGGTGTAGCCGATGCGGCCATCGACCACCAGCAGCTTGCGGTGGGTGCGGTTGTTGAGCTTGTTCCACTGGCTCCACTCGGGCTCGTGGAAACGTTCCACCTGCACGCCGGCCTGCTTCATCTCGTCGAGCAGGGCCTGCTCCATCTTCAGGCTGCCGACCCAGTCGAGCAGCACGTGAACGCGCACGCCGGCGCGGGCTCGCTCTTGGAGCGCGTCGACGAATTCGCGGCCGATGCTGCCTGACCAGTAGATGTAGGTTTCGAAGGTGATCGTTGACTTTGCGGCTCGGATCGCGGCCAGCATCGACGGGAAGATCTGGTCGCCATTGAGCAAGGTCTCGACCTTGTTGCCTTCAACGATCTGCGGGCCGAGCAAGGCGCTGAGTGAGCGCCGGAACTCGCCATCGTCGCTTTCGTACAAGCGTGGCAGCGTCTGCTCGATCTTCTTTTCGGCACCGGTCCAATTCTGCACCAGCAGCACGACGGCCAGCGTGGCGACGACCGTCACCACCACCAGCGCGAGACGGGACTTTCTCAATGACGAGCGGAACAGAGACACTTCATCAACCCCTCAACTTGCGGACGACAGCGACTGTCCGACCGTTGCCGAGGGCTGCTGCGTCTCAGCCGGCCCTACGGATGTCAGATCTCCCCAGGCTAAAACCTGGGCATGCAGCTGACTCATCAGTTCGTCAGCCATCGATTCCAGCAGCGCCAATTCGCGCCGCGTCAGCGAGCGCGGTTGCACGTCCAGGATGCACAAGGTGCCCAGCACGTGTTGCTGCGCGTCGCGCAGTGGCGCGCCGGCGTAAAAGCGCAGGCCCTTCTCGTTCAGCGCCGGGTTGCCCGCAAAGCGCAGGTCGCGCGCCAGATCGGGAACCACCATCGTGCGACCGTTGGCAACGACGTGGCCGCATAAGGATGCCGCGCGCGGCATTTGCAAATCCTCCGCGCGCAAGCTGGGCGGATTGGATGGGCTCATGCCGCTGCCTTGTTCTTGCTGCGGCGGCTGCCCGAACAGCGCCGGCACCTGCTGCTGCTCCGCGTCGATCAGCGACACCATCGCGATCGAAACGTCGAAGATGTCAGCGACGCGGCGCGAGACGGCTTCCAGCAGCGGCTGGGCGCGCCTATCAAGCAGGCCGCTATCAAGCAGCGCGGTGACGCGTATCGCGTCGTTCTCAGGCATCGGCGCGGCCAGGAAGCCGGCCTTCATGTCGCTGCCGAGCGCGTGAGCCATCTGCATGACGGCCTCGCTCAACGAAGTGACCACGGCGTCGGCGCCGAGCTCGCGGCGCGCCGCCTCGTCGAGCAGCTCGGGTGGCGCGTTCCACATTGCCAGCACCACGCGCAGGTGCGGCCAGCGGCGGCGCAGCCGGCGGCAGAATGTCTGCGCCGCAGTCTTGGGCTCGGGGCTGAAGAAGGAAAGGCACACGGTCGTGGCGTCGGCCAGTTCCAGGCGGTCGATGTAGTCGGCCGTCATCAGCCCCGATGGGCGATGGGTCGCGGGCAGTCCACCGAGCGACAACGCGTGCGCGAGCATGCGCGCGGCCAAGGTGTCGGTCTCCCACTTGCCGCCGATGCACACCACCGTGGCTGGCGCGTCGCTGGCATGCGGTGGGTGCTGCTCGATCATGCCGTCGATCAAGGCGTCCATGCCGACCACGAGGCGGTGGCGATGTTCGGCACTGGCCACGCTGGTGTGGTCTTGGGTGGCCATGCGAAGCACGGCCAGACCAGTCACGTTGTAGAACGCAGCGACATCCGCCTCGACGACCTCCTCGCCGGCCACTTCGACCGCGGACTCGACCTCGCCGCTCAACAGGCGTTGATAAATGCGTGTGGCGGCATTCAGCGCCGGCTGGCTGCCTAGCAACACATCAAGAAAGCCCAGCCGCGGCAGGTGGCGCCCGATCACCAACAGGCACACAGTCAACGGCGTCGACAAGATCAGGCCAATCGGACCCCAAATCGCGGTCCAGAAGGTTGCCGCTGCAATCAGCGAAATTGCCGACAGGCCAGTGCTCGCGCCATACAACCAGGGCTCGACGACGTTGTTGCTGATGACTTCGAGCAGCACGATGAGGCCCACGGTCAGCATCACCATGTTCCAGCCCGGGTCGACGGCGAAGGCCAGCGCGATCGGCGCCACCGCGCTGATCATCGGCCCGACATAGGGCACGAAGCGCATGATCGATGCCACGGCGCCCCACAGCAGCGCGCCCGGCACGCCGATGAACCACAGGCCGGCGGCCATCGGGATGCCGTAGGTCAGGTTGACGACCAGCTGCATCGTCAGGTACTTGCTGATGCGACGACCGGCTTCGTCCATCGCGTCGGTCGAACGGTGCAGGCTGCCGCCGAGCAGGCGCAACATCCGGTCGCGCAAGTCGTCGCGGTCGAGCAGCACGAGAAACAGGAACACGAGCACGATGCTGGCCGTGGCCAGCGGCCCGATGGCTGCCTCGATCCAGGCCAGTGCGCTCTCGAACGGGGTCGGCGGCCTCGGCTCGAGACGCACGCGCTGCACGGCCGGCGGCTGCGCACGCCGCTTTGCGCTGGCTTCTGGCGTGTCTTCGGCGGTGGCTTTCTCCACCTCCTGCTTGACGACATTCAGTGTTTCCACCGCCCCGTCGAACATCCCGGGCCCGAGCGCAGCAGCGCGAAGATCACGCAGTTTCTTGCGGATGTTGGACTGGTAAGTCGGCAGCTGCTGGCTCAACGAAGACACCTGGTGGCCCAGCGCGACTCCGGCCAGCACCACGCCCCCGAGCGACAGCGCGACGACCATCGTCACCGCCGCGAGCGAAGGCAGCCCACGCCGTTTGAGCCAAGCTACAAGCGGGTGCAGCACGAAGCCCAGCAACAGCGCCAGGGCCAGCGGTATCAGGATCTCGCGGCCGAAATACAGCGCGACGATAACCACCGCCGCAGTCGTCAGGCCCACCAGGAGCCTGATCTCCGGAATCAGGGCGGCGAAGGCTTCTCTTGGCGTTTCGGCACGGGATGAGGAGAGTGATTCGCCCGACGTCGACCCGGCTTTGCTGCGGGGATCGGCGATCGCATCGGGCGCCTGGCGGGCACTGTTGGCACCAACTGGTTCGGGCGTAGTCATCACGGTCATCCTAAAGGCTGGGGTTTCGTACCAGTCCAGGCGATCCTCTGGGCTTGCAAATCATCAGCGCAACAACACTGGGGTCGAGACTGGGGCGTTCGCGGCGTGAGAATTAACGCGGGCTGGCGCTGGCTGCCAGCGGGCCATATTGAACGCTTGGCGCCCGAGCGGGGCGCAACAAGCTGCCGTCCCTCACAACATAGAGACCCGCGTGCTGCGCTGCGCGGAATGTTTCGCCGCGCTGAACCTGTGATTGCACCAGGTAGCCTTAGAACAACAGCATGCAAAAACAGAGCACCACCGCCGCAACAATTAGAGCCGTGCGCCGCGACCGCAAAGACGAGCGGCTGTGCAGTTTGCGCGGAGGTATGGGCAAAGGTCATGTGTATCTCTGTGTAGACGACTGGGCATTGATGCAGTGAATGTGACAGGGGGCACGAGTGCCCAACGTCGACCGCCGGCACGGAGTGATTGTAGGACCCGTTCTGCGTGCGCTGGCAAACCCTATTCATCTAGCGCGGGCGGGCATTAGTTGCCGCAAGGTTGGCATTGATCACAACGGGTAAACACAATCAGTCGGCCCTGCACAAAGTTGCGGCAAGCCTTGACGCAGGCGGAGCGGGCTTAGAACCCTTCGCCGATTAATTTCGCAGGGACGCCATCACCGTTGCTAGCCTGGCCAATGGCTTGCGCTGACAACCCGATACCTATTGCGCTGTTACGTCCGTCCGCGTGGGATTTTTAAACCACGAGCAACTGACACTTCTCGAGTCAACGCTGCAGCAGCTGGCCACCGCAGGTGCTGCCGTGACGGTGATCGAACTGGCGCCGTAGTTTTGTGCTGGGTGGTCCATTGCACAAACGCCTTGCGATTCAGAAGGTGCCGCGGTCAACTGGAAGCTCGCGCTCGATTTGCCGGTCTGTGGATGAACGTCACCCCGGCAGCACCATAGGACTGGCGCATTACGCAAAAACCGCTGATGTGACACCCCGGCTGACTCGTCGCAGACGGCAATGATGAAAGCCCCGTTCGGGTCAGCCAATTGACGTTAAGGCATTGGCAGAGAAATTCAGCGCATGCTGGGCAACCGTCGCTGCATCGGCCAAATCGCCTGGGTACTTCCTCGTTGCCTATGTCAACGCGCGACTTGCAAATGTCCAATGGCGAAAACCCTGCGGTAGTCGGTGCTTGAGCTGTAATTGACTCAGAACAGGTTCGCATAGCTGTACGGGTCTTTTGTGCGCTTCGCCGCCGGCTTCAATGAGGAATTGGAAGGCCGCTCTTAATGTCTGCTCCTGCTGACATTACTGTTGGCCATCAGCAATGTCGGCTTTAGGGCAGACGGTTCAAAATCGTGAAATTCCGCTTTGTCATCGACAGCGGCTTTGGGCCAGTTGCCGACAGTCACGAATGGCCGGTAACTGGAAGTTGAAATATGTCTACGAAAACGGGTGACGTCCAAATGTGCCGCGACGCCTAAATATCAAATCGATGAGGCAAGCGCTGCGCGCACAGCCTCGATCCTCTTTCTGTTCACTCCCAGATCGCTTTCTCCAATCCGGGATGCCGAACGCACTTGTATCACCTGGGCAACAGGGTCATACCAGAACTCGACGTCATCGACAAACTTCATCAGTGGCGTGGTGTACTGTGCATAGAGGTAGTCGGCCTCACTTTTGACGATCTTCGCCCCTGCCATGACCTTAACTATGGATTTGATCCTGGCGAGGGTCGCTGGACCGTCACCCCGAAGAGGTAACGGCGCGATTTGTGAAGCCAGGTGTCGGGGGTGATCAGGGTATAGCGCCGCCTGGCTTGACACGCTGTTGTCTGACCCAGATGGGAGCTTGAGCTTTCCGCTGCGCACGCCAAGGTCGGTCGGTGTCAGGCCCTGAAAAAAATCCATTTGGCCAGCACCGATGGCACCAGCGACCACCACGGCCAATGGAATCAAAAACCATTTGAGAATAAACATCGGATGTCCACCAGACTGAATTGACCTGCCTCCATAAATCGTACCGGATTTTTTCCACGAAGTTCATCAACCAGATGGTCACGAGCACTGTTTAGCAGCGACGGCCAACGTCCGCTTTGTCGTCGATAACTTCTCTGAATTAACAACAGCTATATCCGACGCGATCTGCCTGCTCCAAAGCAGTTATTTGTGGGTGTGGATCGGCAGCAGCTTTGTGGATAACGCATCGTCAAAGCGAGCACCCGCCAAGGGCTGGAAGCGGCCTCAGCATTAGCCCTGCTGATCGCCGCAAACCAGGCATAGACAGAATCGGATTAATCCAAAAAACTAGGTGTGGCCCGACGAATCACCCGCTAATATCAAGGTGTGATCGCATTAACAAAATAACTCCTTAGGAACACTATGGCCGACCATGATTTCAAGGAATTTCATTCCGCGATGAAGACGCAAGTGGACGAACAATTTTTGCCTGGTGTTTCAACTGCACTGATTAGCGGCAGGGAGGTGGTCGATACATTTTGCTATGGACTTGCTGATAAAGAAGCAGGTATCCCTTTAAGGGAAGACCACATTTTCAGAATGTTTTCAAACACCAAGCTGGTGACTTCCTGTGCGGTACTGATGCTTTTTGAGGAAGGACGATTTAAGTGGGATGACCCTATCGAGACCTATATTCCAGAGCTTGCTGATAGACAAGTCTTAAGGCCAGGCGCCACGCGCATCGACGACGTTGAGCCTGCAAATACGTCGATCACCATTCGACACCTCATGACACATACTTCTGGGCTTTCTTATGGAGTGTTCGATCCGGGTACTGTCATGTTTAACGCATACAACTCTGCTGTCGTGATGTATCCCGGTAAGTCGCTGAGTGAAATGATGACTACGCTCGCGGCGCTTCCTCTTTCATTTCATCCGGGAACCCAGTGGGAATATTCCGTCGCAACGGATGTTTTGGGACGCCTCGTGGAGGTCGTGTCGGGCGAATCATTTGGTAAGTTTCTGTCAAGCCGCATTTTTGAACCACTTGGCATGATTGATACTGGTTTCTGGGTCCCAGCAGCTAAGCTGACGCGTCTATGTGCTCTCTATGTTGGCGTCGATCTTATGAATCCGACCAAGCCAGGGCTGCATAGAGCCGACGACAAACCTTTTCCGGGCGCATACGCAAGCAAGTTGCCACGTGAGTCAGGTGGCGGGGGACTTGTGTCCACGTTAGGCGATACCGTCAAGTTCATTCAGAGCTTTCTACCAGGTGGCCCAACCCTGCTTAGACCTGACACCATCGATTTAATGTGCCGAAACCAATTGGCGGCCGATCTGTGTGTTCGGTTTCCAAACATGCCTCCATTTAGAAACAAAGGGTTTGGGCTTGGGTCATCCGTCACTATTGGAACCAGTCCATTTGAGCCAAAAGAGGTTGTTGGCGAGGTTGGATGGGGTGGCCTTGCAGGCACCATTTGGTGGATAAACCCACGGATTGGAATTGCGGCAGTATTGATGACGCAAAGGTATTTTGGATTTGGAAATCCCTACACGTTTGTGTTCAAAGGGCAGGCATATAAGGCCCTCGGTTTCAATTAGACCGCCGTTAAGCCGCCGTTCGCGGGCGGCCGCATTCGCTCGCTATCCGGTCACCTGCCTGGCTGGCACATCGCTTTAATCGAATGGCCGCTTTGTTGCGATGACTTCGCGGGTCTGTACTACCGCTTTGTCGTCGCAAAGAGCCTGTGACCTCAGCAGATAGCAGCAGTTCGGCCTCCTCGTGTGGCTCGTCGCCGTTCAAAAGGTCGAGCTCCCCTCCAAGATCACCTTGAGCCTTGCGGCGTGGGACTGCGAGCGAACTCTGAGCCCCCGATCTCGCAGGCGGCCGGGTCAGCGCATCCAGCGTGCTGCGGCGTCCAGCAACTCCTGACGTACCCGCTCCTGGCGCGCCGGGTCGGTGTCTCCGCACGCCAGGCGGCACATCCAGTCGGTTGGCGACTCGAAGTCGCAGTGCGAAGCTCCTGTGATGAGTTCGTCTCGCCACAGCGCCGGCAGCGCGGTCGCCCAGGAAGCGGCCACGGCTTGTGCGTTGCAGCTCGATGGCGGCGCGCGCAGCAGCAGCGCCTCGGTCCGAAGCCGACCGGCCGCCGCCAGGCCCAGCCGCTCAGCCTCGCCAGACATCGTGCGGTCGAACGGGTCCAGACCCACGAAGCCGACCACGCCTGGCGCGTCCGCCGCCAGCAAACTGGACAGCCCGCCAGCGGAGAACCCCACCAGCATGACTCCCTTCACCGGGGCGCCGAAGGTTCCGCCTGCACGCAGCGAGCCCACCATTGCAGTAAGGGCCCGGGCGTTGCAGCGGAAGTCGAAGGTACAGGGTAGGTCTGGCGTCAGCACCAGCACGCCGGCATCGGCCAGCGCCTGCGCATGGCCCGCCAACGTGCGCCGGCTGCGCGTGAAGCCGTGCGAGAGGATTGCGGCGCCGCGCAGCGGGCCAACGGCGGGGTATACGTCCAGCGTTACACGGTGGCCATCAAAGGCGTGCACCTTCGTCTGCACAGGCGACGCCGCCGCAGGCCCGAGCGGGTTGGCCATCGTGACCATCACCGCAGCCACACCCACAACCGCGGTGCAGACCCTGCGTGCGTGATCGATCAGCGTTTTCATCCGCACATTATCTGCGGCCGCACGCGGGCGCGCAGACGAGATCCGGCGTAACAGGGTCGCGAAGAGCCGGTCGCGTTGGCGTGTACCAGTCGCTCGAGCGGCACGGAGTGCCTCATCGCTGTTGAGTGGTCGCTGCTGGGGGTCCAGCGGTCGGTTGCCTTGCCGATGACGAATGGCAGGTTCCGGCGGCGGCTGTGATTGGGCCCTAAACACCTGACCGGCTGCAGTCAGTCTCAAGCAGCCATTTAGTTGACGCATCCGAATGTCGGTTTCTGGCTCCCAAGCGAAGTCCAAAATACAGATTGAGTTGCTCTTAAGCGGTCATCCGTAATGGGTTTTAATTAAATGATGAATGTCGGCTGTCGGTCGATGACTTTTTTGGGCGCTACACCCGCTTTGTCGTCGAAAGCTGCTTTGGGCAGTGCCACCTTGAGGCCCATAGCCGATTTCAACTTGATGACCTGCCGTCTCAAAAGTTGGGATAGGTTATGAGATTAACCCGGCCATGGGTTTGCTGGAGAACGGGCAAGCTTTCGTACGCGGGCCGATACCAGTGGTTCAATGATCAGACACACCGGCAAGAGAGACGGGCTTTGGTCACAGCTTCAATGCGGCTAGTGCATCGTCTGCAAATGCCGTGCCCGCTTCGTCGTAGATATGGACTACGGTATTGGCACCCAGCTCCCGCAGTATTTTTACTTCCTCTGGGTAACTGACGATTGCGGCGATGTGGCCACTGAAAGCCCGATGCTTGAGTTGCTGCAAGGCATGTATATTTCCGGCATGCCCTGGCATGGCCAGCAACACCAGCTTGACGGAGTCAGTGAGGATCAGCTTGTTCCAGAAATCGGAGTCCACGGCGTCGCCCTGCATCACATTGCGCTTTGCGGCCAAATGCTGTGCCAGTTTTTCCGGATTGTTGTCGATGCCAAGTACCTTCATGTGGTGGCCCTCTGTGAGGCGCAGGTAGGCGCCACTGCCGATTTGACCCAAGCCTAGCACCACAGCGTCGACCTGCTCGATCACGATGGGTTGGTCTGCGCCAATCAAAGAGCTCGACTCCCACCGCGCCAGTGCTCCCTTAAACCTGCCATAGAACCGTTCACTCGCAGCGTTCAGGGGTGCGGCCAACACAAAGCTGCCGGCCACAGCCAGCGACAGCACCACCAGCCAATCGGCCGAAAGCCAGCCACCCGTAGCCGCCACGGCAACCACAATGAGGCCAAATTCCGAGTAGTTGGTTAACGCAAGTGTCGAGAGAACGCCGGTGCGGGTTCTTAGCTTGAAGCGCATTAGCACCAGGTAATACAGGCCACTTTTCAACGGCAGCAAAAAAATCAACAACAGCGCCATTACCAGCATCGGCACATCGGGGAGCGCACCCAAGCCAACGCTCAGAAAAAATCCCACCAAGAAAAGCTCCTTGAGGTGAAACAGCGACTTGGCCAAACCAGCGGTCGATGGATGCGACGCCAAGAGCATGCCCACGATCAAAGCACCCAAATCCCCCTTGACGCCGACCGCCTCGAACAGGCTGTAGCCAACGACTAACGATAAAAAGGCACCATACAGCACCTGGAGATCGCCGTGGCCCACGCGATCCAGCATGGCCCGCATCCATCGTGCCGCAGGCCACAGCACGATCAAGCCCAAGGCCCAGGGGCTGGGAGGGCTACCCGTTGTGGCAGTTAGAAAGACCACTGCAAAAACGTCCTGCATCACCAGGATGCCAATCGCGATACGTCCGTAGAGGGATCCGATTTCGCTGCTATCTTCCAAGACCTTGACGGCAAATACCGTGCTTGAAAAACTGAGCGCGAAGCCGAGCATGACCATGGCAGTCCAGCCCAACTCGGTGGCCATGGCCAAGCCCGCCAACTTCATAACGAACAAGATGGTGCTGAGCATCAGCGTAGAGCCGATGATGTGCAAAGTGGCTGAGCCCCATATCTCAGGGCGCAGCATGCTGCGGATGTCGAGCTTCAGGCCAATCGTAAAGAGCAGCAGTGTGACCCCGAGGTTGGCAATCGTGTCCAGGGCAGGGCTGCGCTCGAAGCCCATGGCATTTAGGGCGAATCCTGCCGCAAGAAAACCGATCAGGGGCGGCAAGCGCACCATCTGCACAGCAAAGCCAGCCGCAAAGGCCAGCGCAATCATCAGTGGTTCCATAGCATCACCCAGATCGAATTTAAATCCTGCATATTCGCGGCGAATGGGCCGGTGATGCAATCGTGTTCACCTCCAATGACCGCCTGCTTTCTTATAAGTTTGCAGAGGCTCCTTAGTGCTTATCTTTGGGAACGTGGGCAATGTATTGCAGCGCCACCAGCCTTGATACCACCAAGGCGATATACATCACCCCGGTGAACATTTGAAGCGCCACCAGCACGCGTGCCGCAGGCGTAAGAGGAACAATATCACTCAGGCCCGTTCCAGACAGGATACTGAAACTCAGAAATATCAATTCCACCCAGGTGCGTGGTTCAGTGGCCACCGCGTTAAAACTTCCTGGATACCACGCTTGGCAAACGCTGAACAAGAATGCAAAACCCCAAGCCAGCAGCGTGAATACCGCTGCTGCTGCAAACAGCTCATCCCGGGTCAGGTATTCATCCTCAAACATATACATCAGCAGGCCTGCAGCGCCATAAAAGTACGCCACCGCCTCCACCAGATGCGCAGCGACCTGCACGCGAGGTGAATCAAAACCCAACAATACGCTGCTGGACAAGCCCAAGCCCAAAATCACGAAAAAAAATCCCAAGCCGTTATAGATGGGGCTATTGCGAATAATCGTTGCCAGCAGCAGCAAGGCCAGCGCACTCAAACACCATGACACCGCATGGCTGGTGGTACTGTCATTCATCAAGGGCGCCAAAACCAGAATACTCAGCTGTACCAACAGCAACCACGCAGAAGGCAGGCGGGATAGATGTTGCCATTGGAATGATTGAGGGAAATTCATAGGTTTTTGTCGTAACAGTTGGGGTCTGTCCGAAGGTTTTTGCATTTCCCCCGGTTGATCAAACGGCCAGGCTGAAGAAATAATCTGCGGCGGACATGGTTAACTGTAGTGGTTTAACAAAACAGACAAGCTGTCGGGCTGCCGGTTTTTATTAGACCACTACACTTCCACCAATGTCAGCGTTAGGGCGTTCAGTTCAGGTAGGTGTAAGACCGTAATGTCGTCGAAAGAAGTCTAAGGCAACCTCTTTTAAAGGAGGAAGGTTCAAACCACCTCGTTTAATCGACAATCTCTAACGGGCGCACCGATAGCTTCCAATTTCTTAATAACACCATGCCAGACCACTACCACCACGATCACGACCACAGCCCCGACTCCGAGCACAGCGAACTCAGCGAGATGGATCTTCGCGTGCGAGCGCTGCAAAGCGTGTTAACCCAAAAAGGGTACATCGACCCTTCGGCATTGGACGTACTGATTGACACCTATCAGACTCAGGTAGGGCCGCGCAATGGCGCGCGGGTGGTGGCACGGTCCTGGGTCGATCCGAAGTTTCGTGACTGGCTGCTGCGCGACGCTTCGCAGGCTATCGCCTCACTTGGCTATTCGGGGCGACAGGGTGAACACATGGTGGCGGTGGAAAACACCGCCGAGCGGCACAACCTGGTGGTGTGCACCCTGTGCAGCTGCTACCCCTGGCCAGTGCTGGGTCTGCCCCCGGTCTGGTACAAGAGTGCGCCCTACCGCTCGCGGGCAGTGAAAGACCCGCGCGGCGTGCTGGCCGATTTCGGGGTGTATTTGCCAGACAGCACCGAGATTCGCGTCTGGGACTCAACCGCCGAGATACGCTACCTGGTAATACCGCAGCGTCCGGCCGGCACCGGCGATTTGAGCGAAGAGGAACTGGCGGCCCTGGTCACACGCGATGCGATGATAGGCACACGGCTGGTGGAGGCTCCGGCATCGCAGGGGGCGGCATGAGCGACTACATCACCCACGCCGATCTGGGTGGCCGGCCCGGCTTCGGGGGCGTCGTACTCGAGCCCGAAGGCGACTTGTTCCACGCCGACTGGGAGAGACAAACCTTGGCGCTGACTCTGGCGGTAGGCGCTACCGGCAGTTGGAACATTGACCAGAGCCGCGCCGCCCGGGAGACCCTGCCCGACTACCTGAAGCTGAGCTACTACCAAATATGGTTGACCGCCCTCGAAAAGCTGCTGCAAGAGCGTGGCCTCGCGACTGTCGACGAAATTCGCAAGGGTCGCTCGCAGCAGCCACCACTGCCCGTGGCCCGCGTGCTGCAGGCGCAGGCTGTGCCCGCTGCTCTGCTCAAGGGATCGCCCGTAATGCGCACGCCTGCGCAGCCAGCCCGTTTCAAGCTCGGCCAGCGTGTGCGCACACGCAGAGAGGCGGTGGGGCACCACTCGCGCCTGCCGGGCTACGCGACGGGTAAGCAAGGGGTGATCGAACGCATCCATGGCGTGCATGTATTTGCCGACAGCCAGGCCCAGGGACTGGGCGAAGACCCTCAATGGCTTTACGGTGTCGTGTTTGACGAGGCCGAACTGTGGCCGGAGCGCACTCGGTCCAGCAGCGCCCAAGGTCTTAAGGTGTCGATCGACGCCTGGGAGCCCTACATGGAGACGGCATGAGCAGGAACACAAGACTTACCCCCAGCCGGACCGGTGAGATGCAGTCTGCAGATTTGTCCCTTTTGAAGGGCTTGCCTGTAGAAGACGACAGCCCGGTGTTCCGTGAACCCTGGGAAGCCCAGGCCTTTGGTATGGCGCTGGCGCTATACGAACGCGGTCTCTTCACTTGGGACGAATGGGCGCAGGCGCTATCCGCGCAGATCCTCGCAGCCCAAGCCCAAGGTGATCCCGATCTGGGTAACACCTACTACCGCCATTGGCTGGCCGCCATCGAGGCACTGGTCAGCGTCAAAGGCGTCAGCTCGCCAGAAGAGCTGGGCCGCTATCAACAGGCCTGGCATCACGCCGCTGACCGCGTACAGCATGGGCAGCCGATTGAACTATGCGCGGGGGATTTTACGGGTTGATGATTTACCCAGCACCCACGCTATTCGAAGCCATCTTAGCGATATGTCGTGTGTGAACCGTGCATTGAGCTTTTTTTTGAAGTGGGGCGCTTTAGGTACGAGGGACTGCAATAAACGTCAATTTGTCAGCTTGCTGGTAATAAAAAAATCACTGCTTTAAACCGGTGGATCACTAATGTCGGCACCTGGCCGCTTGCGGGTGCTGCAGGCCTTTAACTTCGAAGACAAGCCCAAGGCGATGAATCGCGGTCGGTTTCAGCAAAAGGATGGGCATTGATCCAACCCTTTCTCAATGCTGCAATTTATCCAGCAGACTTCGCTTCGCTTGGAAATCAACGCGCTGACATTCTCTTGACCCACGAAGCGCCGAGTTGTCATCCTTTTGGCTTCCAATCTCTGTTCTCGTCGACCGCGCAAGATCTGGCGCGCGGCAAGGCCAAAGGGGCAAACTGTTTTAACGGCCTGATCTTCAGGCGCCGGCGAGGCGCTCTTGATTTCGACGCCGGCGAACCGCGCGTTGTGGGCGCTGGTCAAGTTGATCGAGCGCAAAGCTATCGATGAAGCGTCGGACACCAGCTTTGACAGATAGAAAACCACAGGCAGCCTGCACTCCAAAAAAGGGCCAAGGGCATCTTCGACTTGAAGGTGTCCTGGTGGTCGTGAGCAACAACGCCGGTAGCGCTGGGGCCCTGCTCAGGTCTTTGCGTCGCGCCAAATCAGAAAGGGATTGATCGGCGTACCACGCCACCACTGGCGCTCGGGACCAAGCCGGAAAATGGCGAAGTGCAGATGCGGCGCTTCCGGCAAGGCATTACCGGTGCTGCCGACATACCCAATAACCTGGCCCTTGCGCAAGCTGACGCCTTCCGCGATGCCATCGGCATAACGGTCCAGGTGTGCGTAGTAGTAGGCATACTCCCCTCCCGGATCAAACTGATACAGCGTGATGCCGCCGGGTTTGCTCAAAAAAAGCTTGGCAATACGCCCGTCTTCAACTGCCAACACAGGTGTGCCAGTGGGCGCCATGATGTCTATCGCTTCGTGCGGTGCACCAGCCGCGCGCGCCTGGGTGTAAGTGTCGTTCAGCTGCGCAGCGCTGATGCCCGTGACCGGCAGTGTCAGGTTGCGCCCGCGCAGCTGCGACAGGTTTGATGGGTCTGAGGGGTCGGTTGGAATGACCGGCTGGCTGGTGTTAGGCGCCAGGGCCGGGCTGGCCGGTGAAGGCGCAGACACCGCGTCGGCGACCGAGACCACCGGGGCGGGTTGGGACGCAACAGGAGCAGCTGCAGGCAGACTCACCGCAACCGGCTGCGTGGTTGCGGCCGGCTTGAACCACAACCCGATTAGCAAGCCCGCACACAGCGCCAGCAACGCGCCTGCGGCAAGGGCGGTGCGCCAGCGGCGTGGCGCGGCGGATTGCTTCACAGCTTGACGTCAACCTTGAAACCCGCCTTGGCCAGCGTGGACAGGCGTTCGGCGTCCCAGTTGGTCAGGTGGATGCAACCATTGGTTTCAGAATGGCCGACGTTGGACGGGTTGGATGTGCCGTGAATGCCCCAGTGCGGCTTGGTCAGGCCCAGCCAGATGCTGCCCACCGGGTTGTTGGGGCCGGGAGCAATCTCCACCTTCTGGGCATCTTTGGGTGCGGTTTTCAGCAACTTGGGGTTGTAGGTGAAGCTGGGGTTCTTTACTTCGTTCTTGATGGCCATCATGCCGATTGGCAGCGGGTCGTTTTTTTCGTTGCCGATGCTGATAGGGAAACCCGCCACCGGGCGTTTCTCGGCGTCCAGCACATACAACACCCGCTCCGACTTGTCGATTTGTATTGACGCCGCTTTGACCGGTGCGCTGGTTCCGGACACATTGGGCACAACAATCTCTTTGCCGGCTTCGACCTTGCGCCCGCTATTGATTTGCTTGAGGTAAGAGATGCTAGTGTGAAATTTTTCGGCCAGGGCTTCGTCGGCCGATTCAAACACCAGCGCTTTCATTTTGGCGCGTTCGCCCATGTCGGCAGGCGTTTTTTCGTAGGGGCCGGCTGCTTCTTTTTCGGTCACGGTGTAACGCGTCAGTAGCGGCGTGCCATCTTCGCGCAGCGACTTCCAGGTTTCTGCAGTAATGGTGCCTGTGACTTTAAGCCCGCGTGCCGTCTGGTAGGCCTTGACCATGCGCTGCATGTTGGCCGCATAACGCCCGTCGATCTCGCCGCAGGAAAACCAGGCCCGGTCCAGCAGAATCTGCGCGCGTGCCACCGCCGCACCTTTGCTGCCGTTTTTGAGCAGCGGGCTGTCACTGGCATTGTTGAAAGCGTCCATGTCGAAGCCGGCGCTGGCCGAAGCCTTGCTGCCGGCTTTGCCCGTCTGCGCTGCAGCGATGCCGCCCGCAAGGCTTAGCGCCGTGCAGCACAGGCTGATGGCCAGAAGGCGAACGGAGAGCGGCATGCGCGCGGGTGTAGAAAAATTGGCCATTGGAGACTTTCAGGATTTGTTACCAAGTGTTGCTGCAAATACAGCTTGAGGCTGTAGGAAACCGCCCACGTTACCAGTCAGCCTCAGGCTGTTTGCGTAACGCAGAATAGCGGCATCGAAGCTTGGGCCCTTGTTTGCTGTGATTTTTGCACATCGAAGTCGCCGCTAATCTGCTATTGAATTAATAGCTTGTTACGCCAGTCTTTCAATGGCTATAGCCGTATTTAATCTTGAGAATGGCTTTCCAGTGACGCGGCTCCACCGGTGTAATGGTCAGGCGGTTGCCCTTCTTAAGCAGCAACATGTCACCCAGCTCGGGGCGTTCGCACAGCGAAGGCAGGGTAATGTTCGGGGCCAAACGATGCAACCGCCGTGCAGGTTGGCTTAGCCGGTGCGATGCTTTGTCGCTGCCTGCTTTAATTCGGGTGGCAAGCGTTTGAGCAGGGCCCGGATTGCGAGGGGCACCAGCACCAAATCGTCTGCAATGCCAAAAAACGGCACTATGTCCGGTATCAGGTCGATGGGAGAGAACAGGTACAGAGCAATAGCTGCCGTGCCCCATTTCAGCCATGCCGGCGCATTGGGGTGGCGTAACGCAAACCAGAGTTGCCGGGCATCGCCGCGCAGCAATACCCAGAGCAGGGTCAGGCGTTTGAACATGGAGGCTCCTTGGGAGAGGAAGAGAGCAAATTGAAAGCCAAGTTGGCCGATTAATGATTAAATGGAGCCTGTAGTGTTTTGTGCAAGAGGCTTCACAGGTCGTTACGATCGCCAAGTCAAACAGCGACCGTCTAAGCCCGTTCGAAGTCTATAAAACTCTTTTCCGCATTTACCGCTACCAGACGGACACGCAGGGTGTCGCCGACGTCAAGCCCGTCAAAACCCCGCACCATGCGGCCTTCCAGCAACGGACTGCTGATGCGCACAAAAGTCCCCTTGGCTGCGGCGCCGGTGACGATGGCGTCAAACACATCGCCTAAACGCCCGTCCAGCAGATAAGCCGCTGCGGCCTTCAGCACCTGGCGCTCGACCTTGCTGGCGTTGTCTTCCTGCAGCGTGCAATGCCGGGCGATCTCGCTGAGCTGGTCGGTGGAGTAGGGCGGCGCCTCGCCGGCCAGCGCCGCCTTCAGCAGGCGTTGCGTCACCAGATCGGGAAAGCGGCGATTCGGTGCGGTGGAATGGGCGTAGTCGTTGATGGCCAAGCCGAAGTGGCCCAGTCCGTTTGCACCCGCTTTTGCTGCGCCTGGGGATAAAGCCGGCGCGGCAGCATACTCGCCCGACCCCAGCAATTTCACCACCGCGAGCGACAGGTCAGCAAAGGCAGTCGGGTCAGCCGCGCGCCGCGCGCTTAAAAAGCGGTCAAGCGCCAGTGCGTCAGGCAGCGCGGGCAAATCCACACCGTGGCCTGCGGCTAGCGTCACGATACGGTCCCAGCGGCGCGGTGCCTGCAAGAACCGGCGTATCGACGGAAAGCCTTTGTCGACCAGAAAGCGCGCCGTCGCGCCATTGGTGGCAATCATCAGGTCGGCAATCAAATCCTTGGCGCGGTTTTTCTCGTCTGGTCGCAGGTCCACCAACTGCCCGTCTTTGAACACCGGACGCGCGGCGATCGTGTTGACATTGAGCGCGCCACGCGACTGGCGCCACTGCCGCAGCTTGCCAGCCAGCGTGTCATGCAAACGCACTTGCGCTTCCAGCCCCGGCACGCTGGCCAGCTGCGGCGGTGCTGGCCCGTCGCCGTCCAGCCAGGCTGAAACAGCGTCATAAGTCAGCTTGGCGTGGTTCAACACCAACGCGCGGTAAATGCTGGACTCAGTCACCGTGCCGTCAGCGGCTACCAGCATGTCAACCACCACGGCAAGCCGCTCCTGGCCTTCGTGCAGCGAGGTGAGGTTGGTGGACAGCACCTCCGGCAGCATTGGGAAAATACCCGCAGCCGTGTATACCGATGTCGTGTTGGCTGCCGCATGCCCATCCACCGCACCACCGGGTCGCACCAGCCAATCAACATCAGCTACCGCCACCAGCAGGCGCGTAGCACCCCCAGGCAGCGGCTCGGCCACGCTCAACTGGTCCAGGTCGCGCGTGTCGTCGTTGTCAATCGAAAACCAGGTCAGCTGCCGCAGGTCGCGGATGTCGCCTCCGTGTTCGGGGCCGGTCTGGCGCGCGGCTTCTGCTTCCTGCAAGGCCTGCGGAGAAAAGATGGGCAACAGGCCGCGGGTGCGCATGGCTTCTATGGCGATTTGGTGGAGATGGGTTGGGTCCATGGGGTTCACTATTTAATTGCCTCAATGTACTCGCTGGTGCGTGCGGTTACAGCACTGATAGCTCGATATTTTGCGAGGGCTGGTGGGGACGCAAGACTATTCTTGCGTAGCCTCGTCAAATTAAAGGGGTGGTTGCTGATGATCTTTGAAGTTACTGACGAGCAGATCGAGCGCCTTAACGATACAGATTTGAGGACTTTGGTCGACCTCCTTTGCGAGAAAAAGGTGAGGTGTTGAATTCCACCCAGAATTGACCCCTTAAGGGCATTTATTTTCATTGAAATTTGACCCCTGTTAGAAAGTCTGTGCATGCCAAGTTATGCACAGGAGACAGGAGTGATCAAAGTGGGAACATTAGCAAAGATAAGGCGTTTGTACTTTCGGGACAAACAGTCGATTAAAGAGATTTGCAGACAGACGGGTATGTCCCGCAACACCGTCAGGTCGTGGCTTCGCGACCCCGAGATGGTCGAGCCCAAATACCCGGCGCGCGTGGTTGTGAGCAAACTGGATGCGTACAGCGAGACTTTAAGTTTGTGGCTCAAGGCCGATAGCGGGCGCGGCAAGCGCGAGCGGCGCACCAAGGGGCAGATGTGGCAGGCGCTGTGTGAGTTGGGTTACACCGGCAGCTATGGCCGCGTCTGCGCATTTGCCCGGCTGTGGAAGATTCAGGACGGATTGGGCACTGCCAAGGGAGCTTTCATCCCGCTCAAGTTCAGACATGGCGAAGCTTTCCAGTTTGACTGGAGCACCGAGTACACCTTTATCGGCGGGATCAGGCGGCGCGTCGAGCTGGCACACACCAAGCTGTGCGCCAGCCGCGCCTTCTGGCTGGTGGCCTACCCGGGCCAAGGCCACGAGA
>ENA-OFCE01000536-OFCE01000536.1-metagenomes-genome-assembly--contig:-NODE-536-length-24536-cov-5.058045_pt1 | contig 24536 bp, 25 predicted proteins | sample MGYA00153388_OFCE01 | MGnify analysis MGYA00153388
AATGGCGCGGTCCCGCAGCGCGTCCAGCACGCGGCGGTCGCGCTCGGCCAGGCCGGCAGCCGTCAGCTTCAGGCGGCCCAGGCGGTCGTTTTCGTGCGGGTCGGCGCCTGCCAGGTAGAAGGCCAGTCCGGGCGGATGGGCGGCAAGGCTTGCCCAGGTTTCGGCCAGCGCGCCGTCCAGTGCGGCCAGGTAGGGCGCATCGGTGCAGCCATCGGGCAGGGCCACGTCCAGGCTGCTGGCTTCCTTGCGAAAGGGAAAGTTCCTGTCGCCGTGCAGCGACAGGGTGTACACGCTGGGGTCGTCGGCAAAGATGGCTGCCGTGCCGTTGCCCTGGTGCACGTCGAGGTCGATCACCACCACGCGCAGCAGGCCGCCACGCGTGCCAGCGCCGCTGCGGTGCCACTCGGCCTGCATCAACCGGGCGGCCACGGCCACGTCGTTGAAGACGCAGTAACCCGAGCCCTTGTGCGCGTAGGCGTGGTGCGTGCCGCCGGCGAGGTTGGCGGCCACGCCCTCGCTGCCGAACAAGGCCGTGCGCGCCGCGGCGATGGTGGCCCCCACCGAGCGCCGGGCCCGCTCCACCATGCGGGGCGACCAGGGAAAGCCGATTTCGCGCTGCTGCGCCGCACTAGTCGTGCCTTCGGCGACGGCGGTGATCCAGGCCGGGTCGTGTGCCAGCGCCAGTTCGCCGTCGCTGGCGGCGGGTGCTTCGGTGACGCGCACCTGCGGCAGCGTGGCTTCGGCGGCCTCTCGCAGCAGCCGGTACTTGGACATCGGAAAGGTGTGGCCCGGGGGCAAGGGCAGCACGAACTGGTCGGATTGGAAAACTCGCACGATCCCCGATTTTAGAAAGGCAAGCCTAGTTTGTTGCGGCGCAGCAAAAAACGCTTGCAAGACCGCGGGAGAACCCTATACTTCAGTCCATGTTGCAGCGCAGCAAAGCAGTTCAGACAGTCGAGTAGGCGCAGCAGCTGGCAGTCAAGCCACCCTTAACCCGATTCACAGGAGACACACCATGAACTTCACCAACGAACAAATGATCGCCGCCCACAAGGCCAACCTAGAGACCCTGTTCGGCCTGACCACCAAGGCTTTCGAAAGCGTCGAAAAGCTGGTCGAGTTGAACCTGCAGGTCGCACGCACCTCGCTGGCCGAAGCCGCGGAGACCGCCCACGCTGCATTGGCCGTCAAGGACGCACAGGAACTGATGGCTCTCCAAGCCGGGCTGCTGCAGCCGGCCGCCGAGAAGGCCGCTGCCTACAGCCGCCATGTGTACGACATCGTCGCCGGCGCCAGTGCCGAAGCCACCAAGACAGCAGAGGCCACCATGGCCGACAACCAGGCCAAGGTGATGGCGATGGTCGACACCGCTGTCAAGAACGCGCCGGCCGGCAGCGAGAACGTCGTGGCCCTGGTCAAGTCGGCTGTGGCCGCTGCGAACAACGCCTACGAGAGCGTGAACAAGGCAACCAAGCAAGCCACCGAAGTGGCCGAAGCCAACATGAAGGCCATGAGCGCCACCGCGGTGAAGGCCACGCAGGCGGCCACCAAGGTCAAGCGCACCGCTTGATCGGTGCAGGCGCATTGCGCCTGGCGCCTGTTCCACAGTGCTTGAAAGCCTGGTCGCGAGACCAGGCTTTTTTACATTTCGGCTGGCCCGATCAGCGCGTCAACACCGCGATGCGCGCGCGCAACTCGGGCAGCTGACGCAAGGCCGCCTCGCGCCCGGCCTGGATGGCCTTCTGGCGGGCGCCAAAGTCGGCGCTGGCGACACCGGTCAGCACGGGCCGCACCACCACGTCGGCGTCGCGCAGTTCGAACTGGTTGATGCTGCGGCCCATGATGGCGAAGGTCTGCAGCAGCATCTTCATCACGTCGCCGGTCGGGTTGCCGTCGGGCGGCGACGAGATGTCCACCGCCAGCACCAGCTCGGCCCCCATCTGCCGCGCGAAGCGCACCGGCACGGGTGACACGAGGCCGCCGTCGACATACTCCGCCGGTCCGATGCGCACCGGCTGGAACACCGCCGGCACCGCGCTGGACGCCCGCACCGCCAAGCCGGTGTCGCCGCGCTGGAACAGCACCGCCGCGCCGCTGTCCAGGTGCGTGGCCACAATGCCCAGAGGCAGCTTCATCTGCTCGATGGGGCGCCCCCCGGTTTGGTCGCGCACGTAGCGGGCCAGGGCCTCGCCACGGATCAACCCGCGGGAAGGAAAGGCCCAGTCGGTGATGGCGCCTTCGTCCATGGCCAGCGCCAGGGCGGCCATCTCGGCGCCGGTCTTGCCCGACGCGTACAGCGCTGCCACGAGGCTGCCCGCGGAGGTGCCGGCGACCAGATCGGGCCGGATGCCGGCTTCTTCCAGCACCTGGATCACTCCGATGTGGGCAAAGCCCCGCGCTGCGCCCCCACCCAGCGCCAGGCCCAGCCGCGGCAACTTGGGTGGGGGCTTGAACGGTGCCACGACCACGGACGGCGGGTCGGGCAACCCCGGCGCCGATGCGGGGGGCACGGACTGGCAGGCCACCAGCAGCACCGCCAGCGCCGCGGTCGCCAGTCGCAAGAGCCGGGCGAGCAATCCAAACAACTCAAAGTGCATAAGCTTCAAACAACAAAGTAGTTCCTGAATATATGGCGGCTATTTAGAGTGACGCGATCGCTGCAATCCGCCACCCATGTACCGCTACACAGATTCCGACCGCCACTTCCTGCGCGCCCGCTCGGCGCAGTTCCGCGACCAGCTCCGGCGCCATCTGGACGGTGAGTTGTCCGACGACGACTTCAAGCCGCTGCGGTTGCAAAACGGCTGGTACGTACAGCGCCACGCGCCGATGCTGCGCGTGGCCGTGCCGTACGGCGAATTGTCCAGCCTGCAGCTGCGCACACTGGCCACCATCGCCCGCGAATTCGATCTGCAGCCGGACCCGACCAGCCCGGTGCCGGGCGTCACACGAGGCGCGACACGAGTCGCGACACGAGGCGGATTTGGCCACTTCACCACGCGGCAGAACCTGCAGTTCAATTGGATTCCCCTGGACCGCGCAGCCGACGTGATGGATCTGCTGGCTGCGGCGGACATGCACGGCATCCAGACCAGCGGCAACTGCATCCGCAACACCACCAGCGACGCGCTCGCCGGCATCGCGCCCGACGAAATCGTCGACCCGCGTCCCTACTGCGAAATGCTGCGCCAATGGAGCACGCTGCACCCCGAGTTCGCTTTCCTGCCGCGCAAGTTCAAGATTGCTGTCAGCGGCGCGCGTGAGGACCGCGCCGCCACCGCTTGGCACGACATCGGCCTGCAGCTGCGCCGCAACGACGCCGGCGAGGTCGGCTTCCAGGTCGCCGTCGGCGGCGGCATGGGCCGCACGCCGGTCATCGCCACGCCGATCAATGCCTTCGTGCCCTGGGCGCAGATCCTCGTCTACATCGAGGCCATCGTGCGCGTCTACAACCTCTATGGCCGGCGCGACAACGCCTACAAGGCGCGCATCAAGATCCTCGTCAAGGCCGAGGGCACGCGCTTCGTCGACGCTGTGAACCAGGAGTTTGCGGCCCTGTGCGCCCAGCCCGATGTGCAGTTCATCGCGCAGGCCGAACTCGACCGTGTCGCCGCCAGCTTCACCGACCCGGTGTCCTCCGCAAGCACAGTGCCGCCCGCCGCACGCGCCACGCTGCCCGCTGCCTACATGCGCTGGCTGGATCGCAACGTGCACGGCCACCGCCTGCCGGGCTATCGCGCGGTCACGCTCTCGCTCAAGCGCGCCGGTCTGCCCCCCGGTGACGTGACGGCCGATCAGATGGAGGGCGCCGCCGAATTAGCCGCACGCTACAGCCAGGGCGAGTTGCGCGTCACCCACGACCAGAACCTGCTGCTGCCCTGGGTTTGCGAGGCCGACTTGCACGCCTTGTGGATGGCCGCGCGCGAAGGCGGCTTTGCCACGCCGAACATCGGCCTGCTCACGGACATGATCGCCTGCCCCGGTGGCGACCTGTGCGCGCTGGCCAATGCGCGGTCACTGCCGCTGGCTGCGGCCATCAACGAGCGTTTCGCCGACCTGGACGAACTGCACGACATCGGCGACATCGACCTGCACATCAGCGGCTGCATCAACAGCTGCGGTCACCACCACAGCGGGCACATCGGCATCCTGGGCGTCGACAAGGACGGCAGCGAGTGGTACCAGGTCACCGTGGGCGGTGCCGACGGCAGCACGCTGTCCGGCCCGGCCGTCGCCGGCAAGGTCATCGGGCCGGCGTTCGCCGCCGACGAGGTGCCCGACGCCATCGAAGCCGTCATCGACACCTACCGCCAGCAGCGTCATGCGGGAGAGCGCTTCATCGACACGGCACGCCGCATCGGCGCCCTGCCCTTCCGCACTGCCGCCGACGCGGTGCGCCGCGCCACCGCCTCGGCATTGGCCGCCTGAGCCTGGAGAGCCGCATGCGATTCATCGCCCCCGAGACCGCCCTGCCCGAAGGCACGCTGGTGCTGGACAGCGCGCGCGACGTGGCCCGCATGGCCGCCGAGCTGTCCGGTTCGGCCAGCCACCCTGCCGTGGCACTGCAGTTCGCCAAGTGGACCGACGGACGCGGCTATTCGCAGGCCGTACTGCTGCGCGCCCGGCTGGGCTACACGGGCGAGATCATCGCCAGCGGCGACGTGCTGGCCGACATGCTGCCGCTGCTGCGCCGCTGCGGCTTCAGCGCCGTGCAGTTGCGTGCCGACCAGAGCGTCGAATCTGCCCAACGCGCCCTCGGCTTCTTCGACGGCGGCCACGACCACCAGTACCACCACTACCAGCGCAGCACGCTGGCGCCCGCGGCGGTCGCGGCGGTCGCGGCGGTCGCGGCGTGATGCGCACCCGCAACGCGCTGCCGGTGCGTGGCGATTCGGGAGCCCTGCCGTGACGGGCACCGTCGTTTTCGTCGGCGCCGGCCCGGGTGCAGCCGACCTCATCACCCTGCGCGGCCTGCGCCACTTGGCCCGGGCCGATGTGGTGCTGTTCGACGCGCTCACCGACGCGGCGCTGCGCGACTTCGCGCCCCGCGCCGAGTGGATCGACGTCGGCAAGCGGGGTTTCTGCGACGCCACCGGGCAGGAAGCCATCAACGCCCTGCTGGTGCGCCAGGCCGGCCTGCACCGCTGCGTGGTGCGCCTGAAGGGCGGAGACCCCAGCATCTTCGGCCGGCTGGAAGAGGAGTTGCTTGCGCTGGCTCAGGCCGGCGTGTCTTGCGAGGTGGTGCCCGGCATCACCGCGGCCACCGCCGCCGCAGCCGACACGCTGCGCCCGCTGACCCGGCGCGGCGCCGGCCGCAGCGTGACGCTGGCCACCGCCATGACGCGAGAAGGCCGCCTGCAGGTGGGCAGCCCGCGCGCCGACACCGAGGTTTACTACATGGCCGGCCGGCAGCTGGGCGCGCTGGGTCGGCGTCTGCAGGCTGCCGGCTGGCCCGCCGACACGCCGGTGTGCGTGGTGTCGCGGGCCGGTTGGCCCGACAGCTTGTCAAGCGAGCACACCGTGCAAGGTCTGGCCGGCGCCGCCTGCCTGCACGCCGGCCGCCCGACGGTGGCCACCGTGGGCGCGGGCGCGTTGCTCACCACCCCGGCGCGGGCCCCTTCGACGGCTGCCGCGCGGCGTCAGGCGCGGGCGCAAGCCCTGCCCTCCCGGGTGCTGGCCCTCGCATCGTAAAATCCTGGTTTGTCTCGGACAGGCAGTCGTTACTGGCGTTGCTTTCCGTTGTCATTCCAACCGAGCCGCATTTTCATGACCCACGTCGTTCTCGAATCCTGCATCAAGTGCAAGTACACCGACTGCGTCGATGTCTGCCCCGTGGACTGTTTCCGCGAGGGGCCGAACATGCTGTCGATCGACCCCGACGAATGCATCGACTGCGCGGTGTGCATCCCCGAATGCCCGGTCAACGCCATCCTGCCCGAGGAAGACGTGCCCACCGACCAGCTGCATTTCATCAAGCTGAATGCAGACCTGTCGCGCAAGTGGCCCAGCATCACCAAGCGCAAGGCGCCCTTGCCCGAAGCCGACGAGTGGAAAGATCGCAAGGACAAGCTGGACCTGCTCATCCGCTGAAGCCTTCCTCATCCTTACCGCATGCAAGCCGAATTGAACCAAGAAGTCGTCGCCACCGCGCACAGCCACGACGGGCCGATCGAGACCGACGCCGTCATCATCGGGGCCGGCCCGGTGGGCCTGTTCCAGGTCTTCGAGCTGGGTCTGCTCGAGATCAAGGCCCACATCATCGACAGCCTGGCCTACCCGGGCGGGCAGTGTGTGGAGCTCTACCCCGACAAGCCCATCTACGACATCCCGGCCGTGCCGGTGTGCACCGGGCAGGAACTGACCGACAGCCTGCTCAAACAGATCGAGCCCTTCGGCGCCACCTTCCACCTGGGGCAGGAAGTCACGGCCGTGCAGCGCCAGGACGACGGCCGCTTTTTCGTCGAAACCAGCAAGGGCACGCGCTTCTTGAGCAAGACGGTATTCATCGCCGGCGGCGTGGGCTCGTTCCAGCCACGCACGCTCAAAGTCGACGGGCTGGAGCGCTTCGACGACACGCAGTTGTTCTACCGCGTCAAGAACCCGGCGCAATTCGCACGCAAGAATTTGGTCATCATCGGCGGTGGCGATTCGGCGCTGGACTGGGCGCTGAACTTCGCGCAGGACGGCCCCCACCGGGCCGAAAGCGTGATCCTGATGCACCGCCGCGACGGCTTTCGCGCGGCACCCGCATCGGTGGCGAAAATGAAGGCCTTGTGCGAGGCCTACGAGATGCAGGTCATAGTCGGCCAGGCGACGGGATTCGAGGAACAGGACGGCCGCCTGACCAAGCTGAAGGTCACGGGTGCCGATGGCGTGACGCGCGTCGTGCCGCTGGACATGCTGCTGGTCTTCTTCGGGCTGAGCCCCAAGCTCGGGCCGATCGCCGAGTGGGGCCTGGGCATCGAGCGCAAGCAGATCGTCGTCGACACCGAAAAATTCCAGACCAACGTGCCGGGTATCTTCGCCGTGGGCGACGTCAACGTCTACCCCGGCAAGAAGAAGCTCATCCTGTCGGGCTTCCACGAAGCGGCGTTGGCGGCTTTTGGCGCTGCGCCGATTGTTTTCCCCGACAAACGCATCCTGCTGCAGTACACCACCACCAGCCCCAAGCTGCACAAGGTGCTGGGCGTGCAGAGCCCGGTTTTCGACTAAAACCGGGGACAAACCGTGCGGCGGCGCCGCACTGTCGCGGCTACCGCCGGCAAGGCCAGCAGCATCAGCAGCCACGTTGCGGGCTCGGGCACCGGCGACGGATTCAACGTGAAGCCACCCGGCAGGTTGTTGCCCGCCACCGACACCGCGTCGAACAAGCGCAGCCCCACGGCGCTTTGGCCGTCGCTGAAGGTGCCGCTTGTGAAGGTGTAGAAGTTGCCGAGGTAGTTGTTGGTCTCGAACACCTGCCCCGCCACAGCCACGCTCAGGGCCAACCCCGTGCCAAAGAAGTTGATGGTGTTCGTGCCCATGGCGAAGAAGGACGCGTCGGCGTCGGCGAACCGGGTGTAGCTGCCGCCCGTCACATTCACCGCTGCGTTGCCGTAGGCGAAGACACCACCATTCATCGTGATGGCGCCGCCGAGCGTGGCCTGCGGCGTCAGTACGCTGTTGTTGGCGTCGGCGCGCAGCCCGCCATTCACCGTGCCGCCCTGCAAGGTGGCCGTGCTGGTCACGCTTTGCAAGCGCACGCCCCACTGCGCGCCGCCACCGGCGCCGCCCGTGACGGTGCTTCCGACCATGCTCAAGGCGCTGTCTGAATCCAGATAGACAGCAGCACCCTGGATGGACTGCACCAGGCCGCCCATGAGGGTGATGACGCTGCCGGCACCGCCGGCAATGCCCGACTGGCTGCCCTGCGCGCGCAGGGTGCCGCCGCTGACGGTCAACGTGCCGTTGGTGACGTAGCCCACGGCGGCCAGTCCGTTCTCGATCAAACCACCGCTCACGGTGGCCCGCGCACCGGCAGCACCGGGTGCTGCGCCCGCAAGCGCCAGGCTGCGCAGGGTGCCGCCATTGATGAAGCCCTGCGCCGTGTCGCTCAAACTCACGCCGCCGCCAAAGCCGGTGGGCGATATCTGGTCGAAGGTGCCGCCGGCCACACGCACGACGCTGTTGCTGTAGGCACCCAGGCCGCCGCCGGTCTGGTCGCTGTAGCTGAAGCGTGCCGGCGCAACGACGTCTACCTGCACGTTGGCCACGCGGGTCACGACGCCATTGACGATGCTCGATGCGCCCACGATGACCGATTGGCCGATGTAGTTGCCGTTCAGCGGGTTGCCGTTGGCGACGGTGCGGTCGCTGGTGATGAACTGCGCAGATGCTGGCAGCGACACTGCCGCGAGCAGGGCGGCGGCCGCCATGGAAGTCAAGGCCGGGAGGATGTGGCGGGTGTGGTGCAGTGTGGGCATGGTGGGTCTCGGTTGCGGGCGGGTACCGTGCACGTCACGGCTCCTGCATTACAGCGCAACAGCAGCCGCGCAAAAGGCTCATCTCGCGTTGCCCCGCCCCCGCATTCAAGGGGTGCCTGGACGAGGCCTCAGGCCTTCAGCCGGTACCCCGTCTTGAAAATCCACGCCACCACGGCAATCGACAGCGCCAGGAACAGCGCCGTCATGCCCAGGCTGAGCGCCAGGCTCACGTCGGCCAGGCCGTAAAAGCTCCAGCGGAAGCCGCTGACGAGATACACCACCGGGTTGAACAACGCCACGGTCTGCCAGAACGGCGGCAGCATGTCGATGGAATAGAAGCTGCCGCCCAGGAAGGTCAGTGGCGTGACGATCAAAAGCGGCACCACCTGCAGCTTCTCGAAGTTGTCGGCCCAGATGCCGATGATGAAACCGACCAGGCTGAAGGTGACGGACGTCAGCACCAGGAAGAACAGCATCCACACCGGGTGCTCGATGCGCAACGGGACGAACAGCCCCGCCGTGGCCAGGATGATGAGCCCCAGGATGATGGACTTGGTGGCCGCGGCACCCACGTAGGCGACGAGGATTTCGGTGTACGACACCGGCGCCGAAAGCAGTTCGTAGATGGTGCCCACGAAGCGCGGAAAGTAGATGCCGAAGGATGCGTTGGAAATGCTCTGCGTCAGCAGCGACAGCATCACCAGCCCGGGCACGATGAAGGCGCCGTAGCTGACGCCGCCGATCTCCGGGATGCGCGAACCGATGGCTGCGCCGAAGACGATGAAGTACAGCGACGTCGAGAGCACCGGCGAGATGATGCTTTGCATCAGCGTGCGGCGGGTGCGGGCCATCTCGAAGCCGTAGATGGCGCGTATGGCGTGGATGTTCACGGGGCAAGCCTTCGCGCTTCGCGCTTCGGCATCAACGCTTCGGGGCGGCCGTGCGCGTTCATGCGGTTTCGTGCACCAGGCTGACGAAGATGTCTTCGAGCGAACTCTGCGAGGTGCTCAAGTCGGTCACTACCACGCCGGCTTCAGCCAGCCGCTGCATCAGCCTCGCCATGTCTGGCGCGCCGTTGTGGGTGTCGTAGGTGTAGGTCAGTGCACTGCCCTGCGCCGACAGCTCGAGCGCGTAGCCCGACAGCGCGTCCGGCACCTGCGCCAGCGGCTGCGACAGCTGCAGGCTCAGGTGCTTCTTGCCGAGCTTGTTCATCAGCACCTGCTTGTCTTCGACCAGGATGATGCGACCCTTGCGGATCACGCCTACTCGGTCGGCCATTTCCTCGGCTTCTTCGATGTAGTGGGTGGTCAGGATGACGGTGACACCCGTGTCGCGCAGTTGGCGCACCAGCTGCCACATGTCGCGCCGCAATTCCACGTCCACGCCGGCCGAAGGCTCGTCCAGGAACAGCACGCGCGGCTCGTGCGACAAGGCCTTGGCGATCAGCACACGGCGCTTCATGCCGCCAGACAGCGTCATGATCTTGTTGTCCTTCTTCTCCCACAGCGACAGCGACTTCAGCACCCGCTCGATGTGCGCCGGGTCGGGCGGCTTGCCGAACAGGCCGCGGCTGAAGGACACGGTCGCCCACACGGTCTCGAAGGCGTCGTTGGTCAGCTCTTGCGGCACCAGCCCGATCAGCGCCCGGGCGGCGCGGTAGTTGCGCACCGTGTCGTGGCCATCGACCACGACGTTGCCGCTGCTGGCGCGCACGATGCCGCAGACGATGCTGATCAGGGTCGTCTTGCCCGCGCCGTTGGGGCCGAGCAGGGCGAAGATCTCGCCTGAACGGATTTGCAGATTGACGTCGTCCAACGCGTGATGGCCGGACGCGTAGGTCTTGCTCAAATGGGAAACGGTGAGGATGCTCTGCATGGACTCGCTGGTGGCGGAAAGGGCGCTGGAATGCTAACCGGGCCGTCGTGATCAAGCGTCGGGCGCCGGGCCAGCGATCCGGATGCCGATCGCCGCTGGGCCGGCCGGTCCGGCATCGCACGTTCGGCCGGGTCCTTCCGGCTTGTGGTGGTGCGCAGGTCTGTTTGGTTATCCCTGTACCGGCACAGTCGTTGCTCGCAAGTCCAAATGTCTGCTGCCAGGCGGCAAGTCGAGGGGCTTTTTGCGAACCTGAAGAGACATTCACTCTCCCGTTCTAGCGGCCCCGAAGCTGCCGGTCGGACCGGCACACAAGAACCTGGTCTATGCCCCCCGTGACCGCGCCAAGCCTTTGCGAACACCCCCTGCACGGTTGCGGAAGGCGACGCCGCGCACAAGTGCGTTCTCGCAGGCGCCTCGCTAACGGGTGGCTGATGCAGTCGCCTCGCTGACGCGGCCGCCTGCCGCGGCGTAGCCTCGCCTGCGCCAAACGCTCTACGCAGTGCTGCGCGATCCAGCGATGTTGAAACTTGCTCTGCTTGCTTCAATCACTTGCGACAGTCTTCCACGCGGCGTAGACTGAGGTTATGGCATCGAAATTCACCAGCGCACGCGCGCAAGGCGGCCTCTCCGGCAAGTCCAAAGTCGGGTCCGGGGCGCCCAACCGGGGCGTCGGGGCCTCGGGCATCCTGAAGTCCAAGATCACGGCGTTCAAGAAGCCACACTGCAAGGGCACCTCCGTGAAGACGCCCGGGAGCAAGCCGCCGCAGACGGGGCAGGTCGTCGTCGAGAGCCGCAAGCTTCAGCAGCTGCAGGATGAGGTCCGGCTGCTGCGCGTGAGCGTGGTCCAGCAAGCCCACGCCATCCGGGTGCTCCAGCAAGAGCGCCAGCAGGCCAGCCTCGCATCGAACGCGCCTCGCTCATTGCTCCAAGAAACACCGAATGAGGCAGGCAACAGGCGCGCGGCGCAAGCCCTCGCTGACCTGCAGGTGCGACTTGGCGTGGCTCCCGGCACCGGCGCTGAGCAAGTCTCCGAGCTGGAACAAGGCTCCGAACGCGTCAAGGCTGGCTGGATTCAAGACGGCCTGCTTGTCGGCAGCGTGGCCTTCGGCCTGTCCTGGTCTCGCACCCGGCAGGCGCTGGAGCAGGCTTGCGACCGGGGGGAGCTGTTCAGCCTGAAGATAGGCAACAAGCGCTGGTATCCGGCCGGCCTCATGGGCCTGTCCGCCGAGGACGTCAAGGCGGTGTGCTTGCTCCTTCGAGGAGTGGACCCCGTGTCGCAGTTCATCTTCTGGGAGCGCAAGCACGGCTCTCTTGCCGGGCAGACGCTCCCCCAGGCCCTGCAGGCCGGCAAGACGGCGGCAGTCCTGAGAGCCGCAGAGGTTTTCGCCAGCGAACACGTCGAGCATGCTGCGGTTGCCTAAGCCCGGCACGTTCGAGACGCTGGTCACGACGGTCGCGGTGCCCTCAGCAGGCTTGTGGCGGCTGAGCAAGCGTCCCGCGAGTGAGCCCTACTGGGCCCGTGGCGCACAGTCTCGTTTCGACGATCCTGCAGGCGCCACCCCCGGCGCCGCAACGTTTGGCGTGCTCTACGCGGGCCAAGACCCGGAAACCGCGTTCTGCGAGTCCGTCATCCATGAAAACAGCCTGTTCGCCAACGGCGCATTCGTCGTCTCGAAGGCCGGCCTGGTGGCTCGCTCTCTGGTCGGCTTCAAGCACCCGACCAAGCCCTCATTGACGCTGGCAGACCTTACCGGGGCAGGGCTGAAAGCACTTGGCCTCAACAACGACATCTCTGCCGGCGACGACTACCGCGTCTCGCAGGCCTGGGCCGCGGCAATCCACGTCGCGCGCCCTGAACTCGACGGCATCCGCTACGTCAGCCGGCAGCGCAACAATGCCTTCTGCTACGCCCTGTTTGACCGCAGCGGGGTCGTCGTCGACGGAGCTGCGCCCATGCCGGACCCCGTGCTCAATGCGCTCTGCTTGCGGTTCAACGTGCGCGTCGTCGCCTAGTCGCTCTGCCTGTTCCCGAATCTTCCACCCGGCCCGCCCATGCCAGTGACGCATCTGCCGCGGTCCGCGTGGCACGATGTTCCCATTCCTTCCCGCTTGGCAGCCCGGCCTCGAGACAAGCGCGATCTGCCTGTCCCGTGGGGAGTGCTCATTGGCAAGAGCGAGCAACCGACTTTTTGGCCTTTTAATGCCCGGGAGCGCGCCGGGCCATGTACGAGCGGTCCGCTCAGAACTCGACTGCCGCATCGGTTCGATGACTTTCAAGTCGAAGTCCACGCGCAGCAGCGGCATCAGGTGCTGGATGTAGCCCTCCCGCGAGCTGATCACATTGAGCTCCGTCGGCAAGACGTTCACGGATTCACCGCACGCCCCCTCGAATCAGATGACCCCGAAGCGGCCGCTGCCGAATACCCGCTGATGGCCGGCAGGCTGAGCCCGACCCGCGGTGAAGCCGACATGGCCCAGCGCCGACAGGTTCAAGGACTGCGAGCGCACCACACTAAACTTGCCTGATGGACCGCTTCAAGGACTGGATCGCTCGCCGCGCCAAGGCAGCGCCGGAGCGGCAGCGGGCAGCGGAGCTGATCGTCGCGATCGACGCCGGGGGCATTCCGCTCAATCCCGCGCGGGTCAATGACATCGGGCGGCGGCTGGGTCTGGAAGTGTCGGTCGACGCGCCGATGGAAGCGACGATCGAACGGATTCGAGCCGCACTGGCGCGGCACGACGTTCGCTGATTGCGGCGTCAGTGCTGTCGAGTGTGGTGACGTCGCTGGCGGTGGCGTCACTGGCGTCAGGTGACCGCGCCGCGCCGAGCGAAGCGGGGCTCGCGCCATTCGCCGCTGTGCAGCACCTGCCGCAACTGCTCGACCGCGTCCCACACATCGACGAAGCGGGTGTAGAGCGGCGTGAAGCCGAAGCGCAGGATGTCGGGCGCACGAAAGTCGCCGATCACGCCCCGGGCGATCAATGCCTGCATGACGGCGTGGCCGCCTTCGGCCAGCGCGAAGCTGACCTGGCTGCCGCGCTGTGCGGCTTCGCGAGGCGTGCACAGCAGCAGGCCGTGGCCGGCGCAGTGCGCTTCGACCAACGCGATGAACAACTGTGTCAGCGCGACCGACTTGGCGCGCAGCGCGGCCATGCCGCCGTGTTGCTGTGCCGCGCGATGCACGTCCAGCCCGCATTCGAGCGCGGCCATCGACAGCACCGGCGGCGTGCCGCAGGCAAAACGCCGAATGCCCGGCGCCGGTCGGAAGTCGGGCGTGAAATCGAACGGCGCGGCGTGTCCGAACCAGCCCGCCAGCGGCTGACCGAGCTGCTCGCGGTCCATGCGCGCGGTGTGTCGCGGGTGCGCCCACAGGAAGGCCGGCGCACCCGGGCCACCGTTGAGGTATTTGTAGCCGCAGCCGACCGCGAAGTCGGCCGCGCCGGCCGCACTGCCGTCGCCGTGCAACGCGACCGGCACCGCGCCCGCCGAGTGCGCCAGGTCCCAGATCACCAGCGCTCCGGCCTCATGCGCGGCCCGCGTCAGCGCCGCCATGTCGTGCATGCGGCCGGTGCGGTAGTTGACGTGGGTGAGCATCAGCACCGCCACGCTGCCGTCGAGTTGCGCCTGCAGGTCGTCGGCTTCGACCAGGCTCAGCTTGCAGCCGTGCTGGCGCGCCAGGCTGTCGGCGATGTACAGATCGGTCGGGAAATTGCTGCGTTCCGAGACGATCCGGCGGCGCTGTGGGGCGTCGGTGCGCATCAGCGTCAGTGCCACGCTCAGCACCTTGTACAGGTTCAACGAGGTCGAGTCGCCCACCGTCAGTTCGCCCGACTGCGCGCCCACCAGTGGCGCGATGCGGTCGCCGAGGCGCTGCGCCAGGTCGACCCAGCCGGCATCGTTCCAGCTGCGGATCAGCCCGTCGCCCCATTCGCGTTCGACCACCTGTTGCACGCGCGCCGCGGTGGCCCGCGGCAGGGCGCCGAGCGAGTTGCCGTCGAGGTAGATCACGCTGGCGGGCAGCACGAACCCATCGCGCAAAGGCGCCAGCGCATCGCACGCGTCGAGTTTCACGCAGTCGGGCCGGGCCGCTGGGGTCATCGTCGTCATCAGAGTTCCCTCAGCACGGCGCGCACCGGCGACGCGTCGGCAGCGATCAGTTTCAGCGGCAGCGCGATCAGCTCGTAGTCGCCCTCGGGCACATCGTCGAGCACCAGGTTCTCGAGCACGCGCAGCCCGTGGTGCAGCAGGCGGTGGTGGCTGTCGAGCGACTTGCTGTCGGCTGGATCGACCGACGGGCTGTCGATGCCGACGAGCATCACGCCCAGACCGGCCAGCCAGTCGATCGTGTCGGGCGCATACGCCGCAAAGGCGGGCGACCACACGGTGGGCGCGGCGCGGCAGGTGCGCACCAACACGCGCGGCGGCAGCCGCTCGGCGGCGTGCACCAGGTGCTCGCGCCGCACCAGCGGGCCACGGTCGATCGCATGGATCACCCGGCACGGGCCGAGGTACGGCGCCAGGTCGACCGCGCCAATGGCGGCACCGTCTTCGGCATAGTGCAGCGGCGCGTCGGCATGCGCGCCGGTGTGCGGCGACAGCGTGATGGCACTCACGTTGACCGGGCAACCGGGCCCGATGCGCGCTGCCCAGCGCTGGGCATAGGCGGTGTCGCCCGGAAACAGCGGCGAGTCGGCCGACACGGGCGGCGAGATGTCCCAGAGTCGCTGCATTCGCGCGCCCGTCGTGCGACGCTGTTCAGCCGATCCGGCCGAGCAGCAGGTATTCCATCAGCGCCTTCTGCACGTGCATGCGGTTCTCGGCCTCGTCCCACACCACCGATTGCGGGCCGTCGATCACCTCGGCCTGCACCTCCTCGCCGCGGTGCGCCGGCAGGCAGTGCATGAACAGTGCATCGGGCTGCGCTGCAGCCATCATTTTCAGGTCGACGCACCAGTTCGCGAAGGCCTTGCGGCGCACTTCGTTCTCGGCCTCGAAGCCCATGCTGGTCCACACGTCGGTGGTGACCAGGTCTGCTCCTGCGCACGCCTCAATGGGATCTTTGAAAACCTGGTAGCCGTGCGGCGTGCTCACCTGCAGCACGAAGCCCAGGATGTCTGCGGCCTGCAGCCAGGTGTTGGCCATGTTGTTGCCGTCGCCAACCCACGCGACCACCTTGCCGCGGATGTCGCCGCGCTGCTCGATGTAGGTGTAGATGTCGGCCAGGATCTGGCACGGGTGGTGCTCGTTGGTCAGGCCGTTGATGACCGGCACGCGCGAGTGCGCCGCGAAAGCTTCGAGCTTGGTCTGCTCGAAGGTGCGGATCATCACGATGTCGACCATGCGGCTGATGACGCGCGCGCTGTCCTCGATCGGCTCGGCGCGGCCGAGCTGGCTGTCGCCGGTGGTCAGATTCACCACCGAGCCGCCCATCTGGTACATGCCGGCCTCGAAGCTCACGCGCGTTCGGGTCGAGGCCTTCTCGAAGATCATCGCCAGTGTGCGGTCCACCAGCGGCGTGTATTTCTCGTAGTTCTTGAAGCGATTCTTGATGGTGGCCGCGCGTGCGAACAGGTACGAATACTCCTCGGCGCGCAGATCCTTGAACTGCAGGTAGTGCTTGGTCAGGCTCATGCCGGGCTTCATGCGGACTCGGCAGGCGCAATCTGCGGAGCCAGAAAAGCCTTGATGAGCGGGCACAGGATCGCCACGATCTGCGCCGCTTCTGCGGCGCTCAGGATCAGCGGCGGCACCAGCCGGATCACGCTGTCGGCGGTGACGCTGATCAGCAGCCCGGCTTGCGCTGCGCGCCCGAGCAGCTCGCCGCACGGCCGGTCGAGCTGGATGCCCAGCATCAGGCCCTGGCCGCGGATTTCGAGCACACCGGGCTGGTTGGCGAGTTCGCGCTGCAGGCCGGCGCGCAATGCCGCACCGACCGCCGCGGCGTTGGCCAGCAAGCCGTCCTCTTCCATGATGCGCAGCGTCTCCACGCCAGCGCGCATCGCCAGCGGGTTGCCGCCGAAGGTGGAGCCGTGGTTGCCCGGGCCCAGCACCGTCGCGGCACGCGGCCCGCACACCACGGCGCCCACCGGCACGCCGGAACCGAGCCCTTTGGCCAGTGGCATCACGTCAGGGTGGATGTCGGCCCATTGGTGCGCGAACCACCGGCCGGTGCGGCCGATGCCGCATTGCACTTCGTCGAGCATCAACAGCCAGCCGCGTTCGTCGCACAGTCTGCGCAGTGCCTGCAGGTAAGACACCGAGGCCGGCAGCACGCCGCCTTCGCCCTGAATCACCTCGAGGAACACGGCGACCACGTTCGGGTGCTCGCGTCCGACCGCCTCGATCGCAGCGACATCGTTCAGTGGCACGCGCACGAAACCTTCCACCAGCGGCCCGAAGCCGGCCTGCACCTTGGGGTTGCCGGTGGCCGACAGCGTGGCGATAGAGCGGCCGTGGAAGGCCTTTTCATAAACGATGATTTCGGGCCGGTCGATGCCCTTGTCGTGCCCGTACTTGCGGGCGATCTTCAGTGCGGCCTCGTTGGCTTCCAGCCCCGTGCTGCAGAAGAACACGTTGTCCAGCCCAGACAGCTCGCACAGTTTGTCGGCCAGTTGTTCCTGCAGCGGCACGCGGTAGTAATTCGAGGTGTGGATCAGGCGGCCGACCTGCTCCTGCAGCGCTGGCACCAGCTTCGGGTGCGCATGGCCGAGCGTGTTGACGGCAATGCCGCCCAGTGCGTCGAGATACTTTTTGCCGTCGGTGTCCCAGACCCAGCAGCCGCGCCCGTGCGACAGCGCGATCGGCAGGCGTCCGTAGGTGTTCATCACGTGCGTGGTGGCACCGACAGGCAGTTTTTCTGGGGCATTCATCGGCAAGACTCCGGCAACATCGAGATCGATCCGGTCACCGAGCTTGGGCGCAACCAGGATCAGAAATTCTACGGCGCAGGGTGGCAGTGATGCGTTTCGGTGCCGGGCGTGGCCACACGACAGCGTTCGACTTGCTGCGGTGCAGCAAGAACACGGCACAATTGATGCGAGCGACACGTCACTGCGACGGCCGATGCAGCCAGCCACTTGTCCATGCCTGTCCACAATCCATGACCGCGCCACCACCGCGCGAAATATTCATCCAGGGCGTGACCCTGGAAGGTAAGACGTTCCGCCCGAGCGACTGGGCCGAGCGTCTGGCCGGGGCGATGTCTTGTTTCCGTCCGGGTGGCGGTCTCGGCGGCATTGGCGCCTACATCGGCTATTCGCCTTACTGCGTGCCGCGCCAGATCAACGGAATCAAGTGTGTGATCGTCAACGAAGCACTGCGCGATATCGAGCCGATGGCGTGGGACTTCGTCATGAACTTCGCTCGCGACAACCTGCTGCAAGTGGCGGAGGCTTGTCTGCTGCCCGAGCCCTCACCGTGCGCCCCGCCCCGCAATCCTTTGCCGCATCGCACGGATTGATCCCACTAATCCGTTCGGCACAATGAAAAAAGGCCCGCGAAGCGAGCCTTTTACCTACCGACCGGAGCTTTTTCAGGCAACGGCGAGCGCCTTGACCTTGGCCGACAGGCGGCTCTTGTGGCGCGCGGCCTTGTTCTTGTGAAACAAGCCCTTGTCGGCCACGGAGTCGATCACCGGCTGTGCGGCCTTGAACAATTCGGTGGCCTTGGCCTTGTCGCCGGCAATCACGGCCTTCTGCACGTTTTTAATCACCGTACGGAATTTGGAGCGCAATGCGGTGTTGGCAGCGTTCAGCCGCACATCCTGGCGAACCCGCTTCAGGCCCGAGGCGATGCGTACAGTCTTCTTCTTGGCTTTGGAACTGGTGGCCATGGCGGTTTTGGGTAGTGTGGATAAAAAATGAATCTAAGCCTATGAGTGTAGCAGGGGCCAGATTGGCGCTGCTGCGGCAGAGCCCGGTAAAGAAAGGCGCTTCCTATAATCATTGCTCAGCCTTTGCGGCAGGCGACTCCGGGCGCTGAGCCCCCACCCATGAACCTGCTGCGCGCTGCTTCGATCGTTTCGCTGTTGACGCTGCTCTCGCGCATCACGGGACTGGCCCGCGAAATTCTCATTGCAGGCATGTTCGGCGCGGGCGCCACGACCGACGCGTTCCAAGCCGCATTTCGCATCCCCAACATGCTGCGGCGGTTGTTTGCCGAAGGTGCGTTTCAGCAGGCATTCGTGCCCATCCTGGCCAGCACGCGTGCACGTGATGGCGATGAAGTCACGCGCCGGCTGATCGATGCGGTGGCGACCCTGCTCTTCTGGGCGCTGCTGCTCACCTGCATCCTGGGCGTGATCGGTGCGCCGCTGATCGTCTGGCTGATGGCCTCCGGCCTGCAGCGGCTCGACGCTGCGGTGGTGATGACGCGCTGGATGTTCCCCTACATCGGCTTCGTGTCGCTGGTGGCGCTGTCGGCCGGCATCCTCAACACCTGGAAGCACTTCGCCGTGCCGGCCGCCTCGCCGGTGCTGCTGAACCTGGCGGTGATCGGTGCGGCCTGGTGGCTGGCGCCGCGCTTCGGCGGCTGGGGCATCGAGCCGGTTTATGCGCTGGCCGCGGGCGTGATGCTGGGCGGCGTGCTGCAGCTCGCCATTCAGGTGCCGGCGCTGCTGCACATCGGTTGCCTGCCGCGCATCGGCCTGTCGCCGTCGCGCATTCGGGCGGCTCGGGCCCACCCGGGCGTGACCCGCGTGCTGCGGCAAATGGCGCCGGCCTTGCTGGGCGTGTCGGTGGCGCAACTGTCGCTGTTGATCAACACGCAGATCGCATCGCACCAGGGCGTCGGAGCGGTGTCGTGGCTGACCTACGCCGACCGCCTGATGGAATTTCCGACTGCGTTGCTCGGCGTGGCCCTGGGCGTGATCCTGATTCCGCAGCTTTCGGCGGCACAGGGGCGTGGCGATGCGCAGGGCTACTCGGGTCTGCTCGACTGGGGGCTGCGGCTGGTGCTGCTGCTGGCGTTGCCCTGCGCCGTGGCGTTGCTGGTGATCCCAAACGCGCTGGTCGCCGTGCTGTATCACCGCGGCGCATTCCAGGCGAGCGACGTCCAGCAGACCGTCACGGCCTTGATGGGCTACGGCGTCGGCCTGATGGGATTGGTGGGCGTGAAAATCCTGGCGCCCGGTTTCTATGCCCGCCAGGACTTGCGCACGCCCGTCAAGATTGCCGTCGTCGTGCTGGTGCTGACTCAGTTGATGAATCTGGTGTTCGTGCCGTATCTCGGCCATGCAGGGCTGGCGCTGTCGATCGGGCTGGGCGCACTGATCAATGCGGCATGGCTCTACGTCGGTTTGCGTCGGGCCGGCGCCTATGTGCCGTCGCCGGGCTGGGGACGGTTCACTTTGCAGGTGCTGCTGGCCACGGTGCTGCTGGGGCTGGTGCTGGCATGGGGTTCGCTTCGCGTCGACTGGATCGGCTTGCGCGCTCAAGAGTGGCAGCGCGTCGCTTGGCTGACCGGCCTGCTCCTGGCCGCGGCCGGCTTGTACTTCGCAGCATTGCTGGCCACTGGCCTGCGGTTGCGGCACTTCATGCGACGCGGCTAGACTGGCTGGATGCCCGGTTCCATGCGGTTCAAGGCGCCCACAGCGCTCGATTACTTTGCCAGCCTGGTGGCTGAAGACGCCAGCCTGCCGCTGACGGAAGCCGCGGTGGCCATCGCACTGACCGAACACCCGGATCTGGATGTGCAGGGTGTGCTTGCGCACATCGACGAATTGGCACACCGCATGAAGCGCCGCCTGGCTGCGGATGCGGGGCCGCTGCAGCGGCTGCGTCTGTTGAACCGCTTCTACTTCGACGAACTGGGCTTCGCCGGCAACGTCAACCACTATGACGACCCGCGCAACAGCTTTGTGCATGCCGTGCTGGAGACGCGACGCGGAATTCCGATTTCCCTGGCTGTCATCTACCTCGAACTGGCGGGGCAGATCGGGCTGAGCGCGCACGGCGTGTCGTTTCCCGGCCACTTTTTGGTGAAGCTGCGGTTGCCGGAGGGCGAGGCGGTGATCGACCCGTTCACCGGTCATTCGTTGACTCGAGAGGCACTCGACGAACGCCTTTTGCCGTACCGGCGCAGCCGTGGGCCGCAGGGCGACATGGATCCGCCGCTGGCGCTGTTCCTGCAGGCCGCCACGGCGCGTGAAGTGCTGGCGCGCATGCTGCGCAACCTGAAGGAGATCCATCACAACGCGCAGGACTGGGCGCGCCTCGTGGCCGTGCTCGACCGGTGGGTGCTGCTGTTGCCGCACGACGCGCAGGCGCGGCGTGACCGCGGCTTGGCCCACGCCGAACTGGGCCAACAACAGGCGGCCGTGCGCGACCTGTCGCACTATTTGAAGCAGGCGCCCGCGGCAGCCGACCGGCGCGTCATAGCGGCGCGCCTTGCCACGTTGAAGCGTGGCGGCGGCACCTGGCTTCATTGAGGATCGAGCGCGCGGGCGCAACGGGCCCGAATTGATCCAGGTCCAGACGAGGCCGGGCCGCGCGGCTCAGACTCGGAAGATCGAGCCTGTTGTCATGACCATGCCGGCTGGCAACGTTCGCTGATTCACTGGAGACATCCATGCCTTTGACGCAAACCCAGACCGACGAGTTGAAGGCATTGCTGAGCGGGCAACGTGCCACGCTGGCGGCCGATGTCGACTCGCACAAGACACATCGCAGCGACGGCGCCACCCATTTGCGCACCCACCGCGACGAAACCGACGACGATGCGGTGGTCGAGTCGATGGACGCGATGGAAATCTCCGGCCTGGCGCGCGCCGGTGCCGAACTCGAGCGGGTCAACGCCGCGCTCGAGCGACTGACTAACGGGCGTTACGGACGCTGCATCAAGTGCGGCGCTGACATCGGCCTGGCCAGACTCAAGGTCGCCCCCGAAGTCGCGTTGTGTCTGACCTGCCAGGCCCAGGCCGAATCCCGGCGCTGAGCGCGACTTAGAATTCGGCAGCCCGGCGGGGCGAGCCGCAGGCTCACGGAGCCGCGCCCGGTCTGCCATGAGCCTGCACTTTCGCCCGACAAAGCGCCGCCCGTCAAACCGTATCGGCTGCGCCCTGCAAGAGCCTGGCGAAAGCCTTGCCAAAGGCTCACGCGCGAGCTTGCAGCCGACCCGACGAGGCCAGCTTTGAGCACGCGCTGGCGCCACCGGCGGCGGCCCGCATGAAGCAGATTCCGCTAGCGCTGGGCAGCGACCATTCCCGCCGGTTCGACGATTTCGTCGCTGGCGACAACGTTCTGGCGGTGACTCACTTGCGCGGGCTGGGGGCAGCGGCGGCGCCGGTGTTCCTGTGGGGTCCGCCGGGCAGTGGCAAATCACATTTGCTGGAGGCAATGGTGAACCGGCAGGCCGGGCAGGGTGCCCGCTGCGGTGTGTTCCGACCCTGCGATCCGACGCCGTGGACACACGATGCGCGGTGGTCGCTGATCGGCCTGGAGGACTGCGATCGCTACGACGCCAGTCAGCAGCAGGCCGCGTTTGCGTTGTTCATCGAGGCGGCCGACGCGGCCACGCCGATCATTGCCTCGGCGCAATGGCCACCGATCGACCTGACGCTGCGCGAGGACCTGCGCACGCGGCTCGGCTGGGGTCACGTGTTCGAATTGAAGCCGCTCGCCGAGCGCGAAGTGCGCGCGGCGCTGAGCCGCGAGGCCGACCGGCGCAGCCTGCAACTGGCCGACGAGGTGACCGATTACCTGCTGACGCACTGCCCGCGCGACCTCAAGCATCTTTGCGTGCTGATTCAGCGGCTGGACGATTATTCAATGTCGCTCAAGCGCGCGGTGACCGTGCCGCTGCTGCGCCAGATGCTGCAAGACGAAGGATCCGCATGACGCCCGACCTTGAAACCGGCACGCGCAATCTGTGCCTGTTCGACCTTGACGACACACTGCTGCCGATCGACTCGGACCACGCCTGGGGGGAATTCCAGATTCGCCTGGGTTGGGTCGACGAGACTGAGTTTCGCCGCCGCAACGATGCGTTTTATGCGCAATATCAGGCCGGTGTGCTCGACATTCACGCCTATGTGGCGTTTGCCACCGAGGCGCTGCGTGCTCGCAGTCCGCAAGAGGCGCAGGCGGCTCACGCTCGCTTCATGCGGGAGGTGATCGAGCCGCGCCTGCTCCCGGCGGCGTTGTCGCTGGTGCGCGATCACCAGGCCCGTGGCGACTGGGTGGCGCTGGTGACGGCCACCAACGACTTCGTGACCGCACCGATCGCGCGCGCGCTCGGCATTGCCGATCTGCTGGCAGTGCAGCTCGAGCGCGGGGCTGGGGGTACCATCACAGGCCGTATAAAAGGGATACCAAGCTACCGCGAAGGCAAGGTGCTGCGAGTCGATGCCTGGTTGCGTGAACGCGGCGCGGGCTGGGACGGCTTCGAGCGCATCAGCGTGTACAGCGATTCCGTCAACGACCTGCCGCTGCTCGAGCGTGCCACCGATGCAGTGGCGGCCAATCCGTCATCCGCGCTCGAGACCATCGCACGACAGCGAGGTTGGCGCATTCTGAAACTGTTCGAATGATCAAGAAATTCATCGAGAGACTGCTCGGCAAACCGGCCCGGCAAGCGGCCGGCAGCGCGCCCGCCGGCAAGCGCGTGGAAGTGCCCAAAAGTGAGCACGGCATCGACCCGACGCTGGTGGACGCCAATGCGCTGAAGGTCGTCAGCACGCTCGAGCAGGGCGGCTACGAGGCCTACATCGTCGGTGGGGCGGTGCGCGATCTGCTGGTCGGTCTGCGGCCGAAAGATTTCGACGTGGCGACCAATGCCACACCGGAGCAAGTCAAGGCGCTGTTCCGGCGCGCATTCGTCATCGGTCGGCGCTTTCGCATCGTGCACGTCGTGTTCGGCCGTGGCCGCCAGGACCGCGGGCTGAGCGAAGTGATCGAGGTCTCGACGTTTCGCGCGCTGATGGATTCGGCGGCGGCCGAGCAAGTCAGTGGCAACGAGAAGACATCCAGGAGCGACATGGCCGGCAAGACGCGCGTCGTCGATGCCGAAGGCCGCGTGCTGCGCGACAACGTCTGGGGCCCGCAGATCGAGGACGCGGCGCGACGCGATTTCACGGTCAACGCGATGTACTACGACCCGGTGCGTGAGATCGTGGTCGACTACCACGGTGGCATCAAGGACGCGAAGAAAAAGCTGCTGAGGATGATCGGCGACCCCGCCGCGCGCTACCGCGAAGACCCGGTGCGCATCATCCGCGTGGTGCGATTTGCGGCCAAGCTGGGCTTCGAGATCGAGCCGAAGACGCGCGCGCCGATCAAGGAAATGGCCGCGCTGCTCGACAACGTGCCGCCATCGCGCACCTTCGACGAAATGATCAAGCTGCTGCAGACCGGCCACGCGCTGGCGAGCATCGAGGAGTTGCGCAAGCAAGGCCTGCACCGCGGCGTGTTTCCGGTGCTCGACGTCGCGCTGGACGAGGCCCACCGGCACGATGGCCGCGAAAAATTCGTGCGGCTGGCGCTGGCCGACACAGACCGCCGCGTCGGTGAGGACAAGCCAGTGGCGCCGAGCTTCATGCTGGCCTGCATGCTGTGGCACGACGTGCAGGGCCGCTGGCTGAAACTCAAGGCCCAGGGCGAACCGGGTTTCGCGGCCCTGCAGCAGGCGGTGGACGCCGTGTTCGATGCCCGCATCGGCGACATCTCGGGGCGCGGCAAGCTGGCTGCCGACATGCGCGACATCTGGCTGATGCAGCCGCGGTTCGACAAGCGCAGCGGTACAAGTGTCTACACGATGGTCGAGCAGCCGCGATTTCGAGCTGGCTTCGACTTCCTGCGGCTGCGCGCCGACGCTGGCGAAATCGACCCTGCGCTGGCACGCTGGTGGGAAGACTTCTCGATGGCCGACGCCGACCAGCGTGCACGCCTGATCGATGCGGCCCGCGGCACCGATGTGGCGCGCCGGGGCGGTGCCCAGGCCGGCTCGACGGCGCGTGGCGTCGCTGCCGCGCAGGCCGTGTCGGCAACGGACGCGGGCGAGACCGACGACGCCGACGCCGACGCCTCTGACCTGGCTGGCGACGCCACTGCGGCTCCCCGCAAGCGGCGCCGTCGCCGCCGTCGGCCGGCCGACGGCGCCAGCGCGCCGACCGCGGCCGAGTGAGCGATGTGGCGCGGGTGGCGCGTGTGGCGTCTGTGGCGTCTGTGGCGGCCAACACCGTTCGGCCAGCCCACCGCCCGGCA
>ENA-OFCE01000537-OFCE01000537.1-metagenomes-genome-assembly--contig:-NODE-537-length-24504-cov-4.692380_pt1 | contig 24504 bp, 20 predicted proteins | sample MGYA00153388_OFCE01 | MGnify analysis MGYA00153388
CTTCTAGCCAGAAAATGCAATTAGAAGGTATTAGTATTTCTTGTAAATGTGCACCAAGTTTTTCTGTTCCTGCAACTTTACCAATTCTGCAACCTAGAATATTTGGTGGTGTGCCTCCCTACTATTATTATTGGGAGGCTTTGACGGGTAATTCTGCAACAATTAATAATAATTATGCAGAGCAGCCAACTGTGACAGCTTGTTCATTAGTTAACAATACTCGGAAAGTAAAATACAAACTCACTGTAATTGATAACGCTGCTGAACCTACTATAACAAGTAGAATAATAGAAGTAGATTTAACAATATCTCAAACTGTAAACTATGCCATGCGCGATAGTTATGAAGATGTATACGATGAGCCAAACAACCAAGTACATTGGGACATTTGGAATAGTCCAGATATATGGAATAGAAAAACAAGTGGAACTAGCAATACTGAGCATGAAAATCCTGAATATTTTGCAGCGGCACCCAATTACGTAAACTTTAGAATTCGGAATGTGGGTTGCATTACACCTCCAATAAATAAGCATGCTATAAGATTATATTGGACTAAATCTTCAACTGGCGAAGATTGGGATCAAGATTGGAAAACCGCAAATAGTTCAAATGGTAAACCCGAAGGCAGAGAAATAACTACCGGCAATGGTTTTGTGCTAAGTAACACCAACCAATTAATAGTGCCTGGACAAGAAAAAGTTTTTTCTTTACCTTGGAATCCACCACTTCCACAAGATTACCCAGAATTTGGTACACCTCCTGTTCAAATTGATGTATGTATCCTTGCAAGAATTGAATCAGAAAATTTAAGTGAGGGCCTACCATTCGCTTTTCCATACAAAATGACTATTCCTGAAAAATTTGATTTACCAACCCCGCAAAAAGCATTAAATCAAAACGTAAAAAATAATAATGACATAGTTACCAGAAATTTAATCGTTACGAATCTAAATCCAAATGATATTAACGGTCCTGGCGGCAATATTCTTCATTATGCTTTTATAGATAATGTTGATGCTGCAAGCAGAAGTTATACCATTGAATTTAAAGATATTTTTCAAACTAATTTATTGGATTTTAATGTGTATGGTGAGATAATTCTCAATCTTGGATCAGAACTTTATAGCAGATGGTCAGCAACTGGAAAGAAAGGAACTGGATTTGAATTAATACCTAACTCTACTAAAATAAAATTAACTGATCGTTATGGGTTTAGGTTGGAACAAATACAATTATATGCAAATGAAAAACGCGGTTTAGAATTCCAATTTAAATTAAGAGGAGGTACATTTGATGCTCAACAAAAAACATTTAAACACACTTTTTCCCAATTTTTGGATGGGACAACCGTAAAAACGGGCAGTATTAATTTTCTTACACATATAAAACCTGCTGCTTTGCCTCCAGGTGGAGAAAATCCACAACAAAGTGGAGAGGAATTTAAAATAAATTCAATTGATAATGTTCCAGCTATTCAACCAGATTTATTTGAGCAGGCAATTACAGTTTATCCAAATCCTACCAATCAAAATATTACCTTATTCACTTGGTTTGAGCAAAGTCTAAATCTTAAAACTGAATTAAGAGATATTACTGGAAGATTGATTTTAAGTGAAACATCAGAAAATGTTAATGGAAGCTATCAACGAAACTTTGACGTTTCAAATTTATCTAGTGGAGTTTACCTGATTAACGTAATTATAAATGATAGAATTCTTGTCAAGAAGTTTGTTAAACAATAAATAAAAAACCAAAAAAGGGAGAGCCAACAAATTGGTTCTCCCTTTTTTATTAAATGAATTTTTAGAAGTTATTGAAAGAATTAAATCATAAAATTAGTAGAATAAATTCCCAAAAAAGCCTATCCTTTTTACCGGATAGGCTTTTGTAATATTAAAATGATAAAACTCCTATTTCACTTTCGTTAAAAACTCCAAATCAATATCTGTGTCTCCTGGCGCTTCTGTTCCATTTTTTTCTCCTGGCTGATGTTTCAAGGTAACATGCACATGACTTGTTGCGGTTCCACTTACAGCACCTGCAACCCAGCGGCTTTCTAAACCTAAAGGTATTGCCGGCACATTGGTATCTTTATCTAAAATGGAAATAGCAACATCCACTCCGTCTGCTTCAATAAAAAATATATGATCGTTTGCTTCTTTTTTTACCTCGTTAGAAATTGTATCTACATCTTTTATATTAGATTCATCTAATAATAAGATATTTACTAAATACGATTTACCAGTTTGCAAGCTAATACTATCAAATCGTGTTGGCGCATTTCCACCGTCTCCATCTGGGTCGCGGAAAATTGCTTCAAATTTATTGTTAGTACCTTCTTCGGTAAACTGAAGTTTCATCGTTGTAATTACTTCTTCTGGGTTTGGATCATTAGGTTTTTTTACATCGTCATCACATGACGAGGCAAAAATTGAAATTGCAATAATGGCAAAAATTGATTTTTTTAAATAACTCATAATAGTTTGTTTTTAAATGATTTATAATTTTATTTAATGCTTAATGGTATTGTTAATTTAATTGAAAATGATCGTCCGGTTTCATCAGCAAAATATCTGAAGCGGTTTAAATAATCTCGATACTTGTTATTTAATATATTTTCGGCACTTATGCCTACCTGTATTATTTGTTTGCGAAAATTAATAGTTGAGCCCGCATTAAAATTTAATAATGAATAGCCTTTTGGTGGATTCAAATAATCCTGTTCTGAAGCAGCAGTTGGAAATCTTTTTTGTTCGAAAACGGTGTTAACTGAAAATCCCAAATAAGCTTTTTGTAGTTTTTGGGTCTCAAATGCATAATCAAACCCGTTTTCTGTTCTGCTCGGCGCAATCTGTGTTAGGTAATCATCAATGGTTTTGTTATAAGCCCATATTAAAGAAGTACTATTTCTAAAGCTTATAGCTGGGCTTATTGTAATCTTTCCGCTAAAATCAATTCCATTTAAAACCACATTTGCTTGCTTATACAAATACGTTGGAAAAGCACCTTTAATGGTCAACGTAGCAGGTACTTTTGGTGCTAAATAAATAAAATTCGAAATATGATTGGAAAAAGCAGAAACTGTAATGTTTAATTTTTTACTCATATATTCAGTAGTAAAAAAACTACTAATTGAATTTTCTTTTGTTAAGGTTTCATCTCCAATTTCTACCGTAGCCGAACCATGATGCAAACCATTACTATATAATTCGTTGGCTGTTGGTGCCTTCCAAGCTGTTGCCACATTTATTTTAAACGTTAACTGATTGGTGGGTTTATAATTTGCTCCAATAGAACCAGAAAACGAATCATATTGTGTAATGGTGGAAACCACATCACCACCAGTTTGAAACCTACGATAAGCTATTAACCACTTATAATCATATCGTAAACCTGCCTCTAGCGTAATATTTTTAAAATTTCTTTGTGAAATTGCAAAAATACCTCCTGAGTAATTTCTAAAATTTGGAATAAAAAATCGTCCATTCCAAACGTTTTTCTGAGTCATTCCGCTTAAGCCGAAACTATTTTTCCATTTTAATGAATTCGTTTGTTCCCAAATAAAATCGATAGAATGAGTAATTATTTTGAATAATAAATCTGGATTATTTAATGCCGCCAACGAATCATTTAACGGTTTGTCCTTATCGAATTCTTTACGCAAATCATTTTGCAAACCATACACGGCTTTAAATAAACCTCGTTTGCCATCGTTTTTAGCAATGGAAATTTTTGCCAAATCGTGAACGATTGTTTGATAAGGCCGATCTATTCGATAACTAAATCCGGTTTGAAACTCTGGTTTTAGTTTATCCGAAGCAATTGCTGCCAACAAATCGGTAATATTTCCAATATGCGAACCCGTAAATATTCCAATTTTTGAATTAAAACGGCTGTAGAATATTTCTGCTTTTAATTGATTTTTTTGATATTGAACAGTAGCCGAATAATTTTTTTCTGCAAAACCTGAATTTTTTAAAAAGTAATCTGGTGTTTTAAAATTACCAGCTCGTTTCAATGTTCCTTGAACTCTGAAAGATAATGATTCGGCTTTTTTAAATTTCCCTTCCACTAAACCAGAAAGTACACCCATTCTTCCATTGGTAAATGCAGCAGTGTTTAATTGAGCATTAATTCCAATGGTATCTGGCAGTTTTTTTGGATTTAAAATAATAACCCCGCCCATGGCATCAGATCCATAGCGAACCGAATTCGCTCCTTTTACTACCAAAAACTCATCCACAACAAAAGGATCTATTTCTGGTCCATGCTCCGAACCCCATTGCTGTCCTTCTTGTCTTACTTCATTATTTTGTATTAAAATTCGGTTACTATGCAATCCATTTATGATGGGTTTAAAAATCCCAGGTCCATTTTTTATCGAATTTACGCCAGCAATTTTGCTTAATCCTTCACCTAAACTCAAGCCTATATTCTGCTCTTTTTGTCGATCATTTAATTTACTAACGGTTTCTGTTTGAATTTTTTCTGCACGCTCAGCACTTATTTCTACTTTGTTTAAGGTGTTCGATAAGTGAACTAGCACAAAACGTTTGTCTAAATTTTGTTCGATGTGTAAATTAATTTCAGAAATTGTATAGCCTAGGTATCGGCATATTATGGTGTAATTTCCTGAACAGATATTTTTAAAAATAAACTTTCCACTAATGTCTGTTGCCACGCCGCGGTTTAACTCTTTAATAAAAACAGAAGCACCTGGCAAACCAATTAAATGTTCATCATCAACCACCAAACCTTTGAATTCAAAAGAGCATGAATCGGTTTTAGCAATTAATGGAATACTGGAAAAAATGAGTAAAAAGTAAATTATAGCAACGCGAAATTGCATATCGGAAAAATTTCATGAAACGAAAATGAGAAGGCAAATAGAATTTTATCCTAATGGAGGTGCCTTGTTTCGAAATGAATTACAAGGGATGTTTTGAAAAACTATTTTTTGACTATCGAATGATCGATAAACAAAAGATATTCTTGTAGCTAAATGATTAGAGGGATTGGTGAAAACTTTAGCACAAAATGCTTTGCAAATTTTACAAACTTCATTCTCATGATCTATGCTTTGATCACCAGAGCTAGTGTTTTTAACAACTTTTTCGGAACTGTGATGGTGGATATAAGAGGCAGGAATAATCGCAAAAGCGAAAACCAATAAAAGAAAAAACGAAATAATCTTTTTTATCACCACAATATTTATATACAAATATAGAGCAATCATTTAGTAATCACAGAATCTAAATCTTATTTTTGGGTTTCTAATTAAAATAGTACCTAATCAAACTCATGGCTTCAACATTAAACGAAAAAAAATCAATTATTCCAAAAACACCAACAGGAACTACATTAAACTGTAAAGGATGGGTTCAAGAAGCTGCTTTGCGAATGCTGCTGAATAACTTAGATGCAGAAGTTGCAGAGCGCCCAGAAGATTTAATTGTATACGGAGGAACTGGAAAAGCGGCTCGAAATCATGAATCATTGGCATTAATTATCCAAGCCTTAAAAGATTTGGAAGAAGACGAGACTTTGTTGATTCAATCCGGTAAGCCAGTTGGGATTTTGCCTACACATAAAGATGCTCCACGGGTACTGATTTCAAATTCTCAGCTTGTGCCAAAATGGGCAACTTGGGAGCATTTCAGAGATTTGGAAGACAAAGGATTAATGATGTACGGACAAATGACTGCCGGATCATGGATTTATATTGGTTCGCAAGGCATAGTGCAAGGCACTTACGAAACATTTGCAGAAGTTGCACGACAACATTTTGGCGGAAGTTTAAAGGGTACTCTGTCAGTTACGAGCGGTTTAGGTGGAATGGGAGGTGCTCAACCTTTGGCAATTACCATGAATGATGGGGTTTGTTTGGCTGCGGAAGTAGAGCAATGGAGAATTGAAAAACGCTTAGAGACCAGGTATATAGATTTGATGGTGAATGATATTGATGAGGGAATTGACCGTGCTATGGAAGCAAAAAATAAAGGTGAGAGGCTTTCAATAGGGATTGTTTGTAATGCGGTAGATTTATTAGGTCGATTAATTGAACGAAATATTATTCCGGATGTATTAACGGATCAAACTTCTGCACACGATGCCTTAGTTGGATATGTACCCAAGGACATGAGTAATGAAGAAGCCAACGTTTTGAGAGAAGAAAATCCGGATGAATATCTAAAAAGATCGTATGAAACCATGGCATTGCATGTGAATCTGATGTTGAAACTTCAGAAATTGGGTGCTATTACTTTTGATTATGGAAACAATTTGCGAGGCAGAGCATTGGAATATGGAGTTAAAAATGCTTTTGATTTCCCAGGCTTTGTACCTGCTTACATTCGTCCATTATTTTGCGAAGGTAAAGGTCCTTTTCGCTGGGCAGCATTATCTGGCGATCCACAAGATATTTATGAAACCGATAAATTAATTCTTGAACTTTTTCCGGAAAATGAAGGTTTGGCCAGATGGATAAAAATGGCTCAGGAGCGAATTGCATTTCAGGGTTTGCCAGCTCGTATTTGTTGGCTGGGGCAAGGTGAACGAGAAAAAGCAGGTTTAGCATTCAACAAATTAGTAGCGGATGGAAAAGTAAAAGCACCTATTGTTATTGGTCGCGATCATTTGGATACCGGTTCAGTTGCATCGCCAAATCGTGAAACGGAAGCCATGTTGGATGGCTCTGATGCAGTTGCAGATTGGCCCGTTTTAAATGCTATGATCAACACTGCTGGAGGCGCAAGCTGGGTTTCTTTGCATCATGGAGGCGGAGTTGGTATCGGTTATTCCATACATGCGGGTATGGTTATAGTTGCCGATGGTACAGCAGATGCTGAGCGAAGAATCAAACGAGTTTTACATAACGATCCGGCAATGGGAGTAATTAGACATGCAGATGCTGGGTATGATATTGCAAAAGACACAGCCAGAAAGTTTAGGTTGGATTTGAAGGGGAGGTTGGGATGAATGTTATGTGTATGTAGAAATGATAAAGATTATAAATTTAGTCGCTAATTGTTAAGAAGGTATTTATAAAATAGTGTGAAGCTTATTTTGATTTTTGTCATTTTAATCCACAGCCAATTTGCCTTTTCGCAAGTTTATGAGTTTAATGTAGAAATTTTTAATACGACAAAAGATTTTTTAGATATTAAATCTTCGTCGGCTATTGCAATTATCAGAAAGCAAAGCGAACAACACATTCAGATTAGGAGTATAATTAATCCGAAAACAAGGCAAAAAGTAAATCGTCAGAATTCCGTTTGGGTTATTAAGCATAAAGAAGATTATTATTTTAATCTATTTTATTCTCAAGATTTGAATCAACAGAAAACATTTGTAAAGCTTGATATTCTTGGGAAATACTGTGCGGCAATTATTGATAAAAACAGCCCCAACATTGTGAAAACTTCACAGACTTATTATGGCGGCGGCTTAACTGGCGCATTGATCAAAGAATCTAGTACTTGGGGAAATAATTGGGAAGATAAAAATGAAGAAAAAAGAAAAATTCTGTTCATCAACTGCTTCAATATTTTACCCATGACTATGGCGCATAATAAAGCTAGTGATGGAAATTTTTTAACTTTCAATCAATTAAAAATTCTTTACCCTAAACTAAAAAACGCAAAAGAAAAACCAAGTTTCGAAGAGGTGTTAGAAATCATTAATGAATTAAATAAACAATAACTAGCTTGTGTATTAAGACCTAACTATCTTGCTAACTACTTACTAATTCTATAATTTAATTGCTTTCGTTTGCAAAGTAAAATAAGATCTTCAGACCGTAGCTGATATCAATTTCAAACTACGACCGACTTTGAAAGCTTATTTTAATTATAGATTGAGTATAAATATGCAAAACTTTTTCAGATAAAATTTACACATTGCAGCATAATCCAGAGCAGAAACTGTAGCACAACGGGAGTCACTGAAAATCCATAAGAGTAAGGAAATCTAAATAATCATTAAATGAAAAACCTAAGTAAATTATTATGTATCGCTTTGTTAATTTTTGGAATTAATAGCGCGTCTGCCAAAAATTCAAATAAAGAAAAATTAAATGCTAAAGAAGTTTATGCAAAGTATGTAGGAGCGGTTGAATTCAATGAAACTGCATTTAACGAAGATTTGAATACATTGAATTTAATTCAAAAGAAAGCCTTGGTAGTGATGGCATTGCGAGATTATAAGAGCCTAAAAGGATCAGATAACGCAACAGTTATCGAGTACATTCTAGCGGTTTTCCTTCCTCCAGTAGCAGTTGGTTTACACACAGACTGGGATTTGAAACCAACGTTAAGTAATGTAGGATGGACTATATTAGGTGGTATTCCAGGAATTATTCATGCATTTGTAGTTTTAGGTAGAGATTAATTTTAATTCTTTAATTTTTATTAAGTTAAAGAATTACCTAATTAAATGAAAATTGAAAAGCGGTGAAAGCCGCTTTTTTTATTTGACCTTTTTTATTTAAGAATATAAACATAACATAAATTAGTAAAATTAAACCACCCAAAAAATATAAAATGGCAATTGTAATCTGGCTGGCTATCTATCCATTAATTACAATTGTATTTTTGTTGTTTGGTAACTATTTGGTGCTAATAAACCCTATACCCTTGAGAACGTTTACCATGACGATTATTTTAGTACCGACTATGGTTTTTGTGTTAATTCCATTTATCATGAAGTTATTTGGCAACTGGCTTAAAGAATAAACACATAGTTTGTAGCACACTTTTTTAACTAATAATTTGAAGTATTAGTTTTTAATTTAACTATCTAACCTGGAATTATTATAAAAAAAAGCTCCACTTTTATAAATGAAGCTTTTAATAATTTCGATTTTAAACACAAATAATATTAACCTCTGCTCACTTTTTTCCTTCCTATTATGAAGTAATAAATTCCCGCCCAAAAAGTGATAAACCCAGATATAAAAAGAATTGATATGGCTGGGGAAACGCCATAGAGAATTTTAAATCCTGCACCAGTTATAACCAACAGACTCCCAATTAATAATAATAATTTAGTTTTCATACTTTTCTAGTTTATTAAAATGCACATCCTATACCTGCGCCAATTACACAAAGAAATCCTGTAGCCCAACAACTAGCAGTACCAATTGGATCATTATCCCAATCGTTGTAAAGCCAATTCACCCCTTCTTCCATACATTTACCCCAAGTTTGTCTTCCAGCAAGATTAAGTAAAAACTCCACATTTTCTACAATTCTTCCGTTTTGAGGTGATTCTAACATTGTAAATTTAACTAAATCTTTAGTTCTTCCTGAATTGTCAACAATCAGTACAAGATTTATTCGAGTAGTCTGGTCAAAGACAAATGCGCTAAATCCTGAGCGATAATAATAGATTGCTATGTTTTGACCTAAATTTTCCATTATTGTCTCTGGAATTATCGAAGAGCGGGTTAAAAATCTTTCGTCAGTAAACGAAATAATTTCAATTGAATCAACTCCATTCGGGAGATTCTGATCAATAACTCTTTAATAAAAATTCTGAGAGTTGGATTTTACGTTTTAAATCTTCTGCTTTGTCGCAAGTAGTTAGGTAAAATACATAGGCAAACAAGCCTCATAACAAGATTTTTTTCAATTTTTTAGTTTTCGTAAAAATACAATAAAAAATACAATGTAAAAATTTGGTTACTTTTAGTCAATATTTATTTAAAATTTTTTAGATCAAATTTGACAAATTGTGATTTCAACTGCGCTTCTATAAACTCAAATATCGCACTTAAGAATTGCATCTCTGTTTCTGTTGCTTTGCCTAATTCGAGAAAGAAAAATAAGATTGAAATTTGTAAAAAATTATAATTTGTTGGTAAAAGGGTTTATTTAGACATTGAGCTTTACATTCTCGAAATTAAGCAACAATATATTATTAAATAAAATTGCTTTAAGAAACTTTTAATTTTACGAAAAATCATTATTTTATTAGAATTAAAAAAGGTTTTTACTTTTTTTTATCCCATTCTTTATCCCCAACCCCACCAAAAACAATAAAATAAAAAACATAATCCTCAATCCAGGAATTGGAATTTTAGCAATCAACCATAGCAATCCCAAAAAGACTATTACATAAAATAGTATTAAAGAAAGAGATTTTTTTATCATAAAAAAAGGCGGTTATGCCGCCTTGAATAGTATTAATTTGGAAAAATTTTGTTTGAAAGCCTAAACTAAAATCCTCACTGGCTCTTCCAATAAATTTTTCAGAGTAACCAAAAACTCTGAACCGCTTGCTCCATCTACCACACGATGGTCACATGATAAAGTCAATTTCATTATATTGCCTGGAACAACAGCTCCATTTTTTACTACCGGAACTTGAGAAATACCTCCAACTGCTAAAATGCAAGCATCAGGAGGATTGATAATAGCTGTAAATTCATCAATACCAAACATTCCTAAGTTTGATATGGTAAATGTACTACCTTCCCAATCTGCAGGTTGAAGTTTTTTATCTTTTGCTTTTTGTGCAAAATCTTTTACTTCGGCTGAAATATGACTTAACGATTTCCCATCTGCAAAGCGAATAACCGGAACCAATAAACCATCTTCTACTGCAACCGCAACGCCAATATTTACATGCTCATTGTATCTAATTTTATCTCCTAACCAACTGCTATTTACTTTGGGATGTTTCTTTAATGCTATCGCAACTGCCTTTAAAACCAAATCGTTATACGAAATCTTCGCCGGAGCATATTCATTCATTTTTGCTCTCGCTTCTACCGCTTGATCCATGTTGATTGACATGGTCAAATAAAAATGGGGTGCTGTAAATTTACTTTCAGCCAAGCGTTTTGCAATTACTTTGCGCATTTGCGAAACCGGAACTTCTGTAAATTTTTCTATACCAACATACTGAGGAATAGTAACTTGAGGAGCAACTTTTTCAGTTTTTAAAGGAGTTGATGAAGCTTGTACTGTTTCTGCTTTATAATTTTCAACGTCCTTTTTTATAATTCTTCCATTCTCTGCACTTCCATGCAAACTAGAAATATCAATTCCTTTGTCCTTAGCAATTTTACGAGCTAAAGGTGAAGCTTTTACCCGTGCATCATTTTCAGATTCTTTGCTATTATCAATTGCTTCAACGGGTTTTTCAGTTTTTGTTTCTACCTTTTCACTAGCCGCTGGTTTTTCTGTCTCTTTAGTTTCAGCAGGTTTCTCAGCAGCTTTGCCACCATCTAATAAAGATTGAAAATCTTCTCCCTTTTTTCCAAGAATAGCAATTATCGTATCAACAGGTACAGCTTCACCTTCTTTAATTCCGGTATAAAGCAAGGTACCTTCCTGAAAAGATTCAAAATCCATAGTGGCTTTGTCTGTCTCTATTTCAGCAACCAGATCACCACTTTTAATCTCATCGCCAACTTTTTTATGCCATTTAGCCAATACCCCTTCAGTCATGGTATCGCTCATTTTCGGCATTCGTACTACTTCAGCCATTTTTATTTTTTATGTTATAATAAATAATTAAATGTATTTGGATTCAGGTTTTATCGTTGATCCAAAAACTTATTTTTTGTATTAATCCATTATATATGGATAATCTTTTTGAACGTACACATCGGTATACAATTCAGAAGCATCCGGATATGGAGATTCTTCAGCAAATACAACCGAAGCTTCTACTTCATCTTTTACTTTGGCAGCAATCATCTCAAACCATTTTTCATCGGCATATTTTTTATCCTTAATAGTTTTAAAAATTTGTTCTATCGGATCTTTTGCTTTGTAACCCTCTACCTCTTCTTTAGTTCTGTATTTTGCTGGGTCTGACATGGAATGTCCTTTGAAACGATACGTTTTTATTTCCAGAAAACTTGGTCCATCTCCTTTTCGCGCTCGTTGCACTGCCCTATCCATAGATATATGAACAGCCTCGCAACTCATTCCATCAACTACTTCTGACGGCATATCGAAAGATAAACCTAGTTTATAAATTTCTGCAACATTTGAAGTTCGAGAAACAGATGTACCCATTGCATATCCATTGTTTTCACAAACAAAAACCACTGGCAATTTCCAAAGCATTGCCATGTTGAATGTTTCATTCAATGAACCTTGCCGAACTGCACCATCGCCCATGTAGCAAACGCATACATTATCTGTTCCTTTATATTGTTCAGCAAAAGCAATTCCAGCTCCTAAAGGTATTTGACCACCAACAATTCCGTGGCCACCATAAAAGTTATGTTCTTTGCTAAACATGTGCATAGATCCTCCTTTTCCTTTAGAACAACCAGTTGCTTTGGCAAACAATTCAGCCATTACAGCATTGGAAGAAATACCTTTTGCGATCGCATGTGCATGATCTCGATAAGCAGTTATCATTCCATCTTCGGGACGTAAAACCGACATAGCTCCAGCTACAACAGCTTCTTGGCCAATATATAAATGGCAAAAGCCTCTTATTTTTTGTTGACCATATAATTGCCCTGCGCGCTCTTCAAATTTGCGCATCAGAAGCATAGATTCGTACCATTTTAAATAGGTTTCTTTAGTAATTTTTATGGATGCCATTATTTTAAAATCCTTCTTTTTTTGCTTGTAGGCGCAAATATATTAATTATTATGAAATTCAGATTGTAGGTTAGAAAAGGCATTTGTAATCTGTGTGTCTTTTAAAGACGAGTTTTAGCCAATGAACTTAGTAATTGTGAACTTCCAAAAATTATTTTGCCTTTTTTTCAAATAGTGTTAAGTTAATCTTGAAAAAATTATTTAGATTTTCTTTGGAGTATTTGGTTGATTTCATAAATGAGAATATCGTTTTAAGTTATAAAAGAAGTTGATAATTTGTTTACACCTAAATAAAAATGATCTAGTTAGTATAAGTTTAGGCAATTAAAAACTTAAACACAAAAATTTTATTTGTTTTTATTAAATAGTATTTTATATTTGATAAAAATTTAATCTCAAAAACTATAAAAAAAAAATTACTAGTCAGTTTGTTAATAGTGCTAAGCGTAGTTACAACTTATGCTGATGGTACAATCACTGCTCGACAAAATTGCTGGGGCAGCGTTAGACCTAAATATATTGCTACTGCTCGGGTTTCAGCAATGTATACAAACACCTATCCATCAGGATATGTTTTCCCTACTAATTCGTATGTAGGTACATCACCCATTGGAAAATGGTCTACTAAATGCAGTCAAGAAAAGAGAGGTTGTAATAAACAATCTGCCTATTGCTTTAGCAGTGGCACAGTACCTAACAACACTTGTAATCATTTTTGTGCTGCTTCTAGTTACTCAGCTTACAGTGGTGAAGCAAATGTTTATTGGGATAACGGTAAACAAGTTTTTAAATATAAAGCAAGTGGTAGAGGAACAGCAGGAAATGTTGGTGATTTTATTCTGGATTCTTCTCGGTTAGCTAATCTAAATGACAACGGCAGTTCGTATGGAGATATCACAGGTAAACTAGAAATTAATTCTTCCAATCTTTTAGAAATTGCAGGATTTTCAGGAGAGCTCAGCATAAGAAAAAACACAGACTTTTACTCTAAATTTAAGGTACTGATAGTTGTTGAAGATTCTACTATCTCAGAAGAAAGCGCATTATTGCAGCAATCATTAGCGGATGAAGGTCAGTATTTAAATGTGGTAGATTCATCTGAAATCTTGGTAAAAAACGGTGAATTCATCATCAGCGGATTTTTAGAAACCGCAAATAGTACAGTAATAGAGCAACTTGTTAGTAATGAAAAGTATGGAGTAAAAATAAAGGATTTATCTTTTAATCATACTATCAATTATGAATTAAAAAATAATGAGACATTTACTCTCATAACCATAATTGATGGTGGCTTTGATATAAGTAGTGCGATTATAAATTCCCAACCTAGAATTTCTCAAAAAGCCAAAAAACCGATGCTTTCGGTAAATGTTTATCCCGCAGTTACAAATTCATCATTAAATATAGCTATTCAAGGAAATCTAGAGATAAATCGCGTTTAGGTTTATGTTACAAATTTACTTGGTCAAAGGATACTTAATTTAGAAAACGGCATATTTGAAGGTAAAATAATACAATTAGATAATCAAGATATTTCATTATTGGATGCGGGTTGTTATATCGTTCAAATATTGATAAATGATGAGCTAGTTAGTAAGAAAATAATAGTTCAATAATTATTTTTCAATATGGAGAGGTTAGCTAAAAGAAAACCGAAAGTGCTAATGTTGTTTGCATTGTACACGTTTACACATGTGTCATGTTATGCTCAACTAATTAAGCCAGTATTAGCTATTTCATCCGGATATGTTAAAGCTTTTTCTAATTCCGAAATACTATCTGGATCTTTTGATATTTTTCATTCAAAAATAAATTATGGACTAGCAATAACAAATAATTTTGATTTAAGCGACCATTGTTTTATAAAAACTGGTCTAAGATATAATACTTTTAGACTAAAGGTTCATGCTTTGAATATGTCTAAATATCTTTTATCAAAACCACCGCCATTCATATGGATACAGAATCACGAGTCAATTATTCTACCTATAGCTATTGGAAAATATTTAAATCTGAAAAACAATAATACAGGTGAATTATTCTTAGGATATTCCATTGGCATTTTTAATAATACAGCTTCAATTATTGAATATAATAACGGTATAACCATAAACATTTACTCCATAGATAATATTGTACCAACATTTGTATTTCCACCACCGTCTGAAGGTTCGAATTTTTTTCACACGGTAGATTTAGGATTTAATTTTCAGCCTTTTACCAGAAATACTAAATGGAGCTTAGGCCTATTGGTAAGTGCCCAACTAAATAAAACCTTTAAGAACAGTTTTATTGCAGAGATGAATAACATTACCCAAAATGAAAAAAATAGTTACCATCTAAAGTTAAATCAACAGTACTTTCTTTCATCCGTTGTGCTAGGCTACAGTTTTATCAAGACTAAAAGGCGAACAGTAAACATGAACCCGCTCGGCAAATAAAAGATGAAAAAGCGAAATACAATAATCTTTTATTTGGTTTTCTTCCTATTTTCGGGTTTACACGCACAGGAAAAACCTTCTTTCGGATTTCAAGTGGGACCAACTTTATCTACTCAAACTCGGGTTGTTTTTTACGATGTTAACCCAATTGTAAGAGTCAGCTCAAGCATCAACATATTGTATCCGGTCAATAAAAAATTGAATTTTAGAATTCATTTAGCTTACGAAAAAAAAGGTTTAAAAGGTGAAACGTTTTATAGTTTGGACAGCTCCGCTACCAACATTATTGATGATTTTGTACCAACTACCAAATATAATTATCTAACCCTGCCATTATTGCTTGAACGTAGTTTCGGAAAAAACGTAAAATTTTCAATCGGTGCCGGAACCTATGTTGCTTACGTAGTTAGAATTAAAGATATTATAGACTATGGAAATGCTGATAGAGAAACGCTTATTCGTAAAGACTTTAGTTTTATAAATAGAGTAGATATAGGATTAAGTGGATCGGCAAATATGATGTATCCAATTTCGGATAAATTAGGAATTAATATTAATTTACTGTATAACAGAGGTTTAGTTCCAATTGTAAAGAAAGAGATTTCTCCTGTTTCTATTTACCACAGCGCTGCTAGTTTGCTTTTTGGGTTAAATTATACCTTATGAAATTGAAGCGATTTTAGAAATATCACCGCAATTTGTATTAAATACTATGTTAAGATTTTAATTAGCCTTTTGACTAAAAAACCTGATTCTAAATTATAAAGCCTACTTTTACCATTTTTAATATTATTAGCAATTACAGTCAACATTATTAATTGATATGATTTCTATCTTTTGTACGTTAACCTAAAATTTAAGACATGAAAAAACTAATTTTTATTTGCTGCCTTAATTTAATAACTATTGCTCTTTTAGCTCAAAGTTTCAAAAGTAAAATTTCAGATCCCGATTCTTTAGAATCTGATTATTACAGCCAGTTGTTTGACATTAGTTTACGAAAAGATTCCGCTAATCTTCGCTTGTATTCTACTGTAAACGAATGGATTGGAACACCTTATAAATATGGTGGAGATTCACGTTCAGGTATTGATTGTTCTGGTTTTACTGGCAAAATATTTAATAGTGTTTACAACCTTTCACTGGCTCAAAACTCTGCAGCAATTTTTGATAAATCAATTCCATTAAATCGCTCTGAATTAAAAGAAGGCGATTTTGTGTTCTTTAAAATTAGCAAAGGAAGAGTTTCGCATGTTGGAGTTTATCTAGGCAACGATAAATTTGCTCATGCTTCTGTTTCAAGAGGTGTAATGATTAGCGATTTGAACGAAGCCTACTATAAACGCTATTTTTATAAAGGCGGTCGAATGCCTGATGCGATAAATTGATAAATTATTAATCATATTATTCATCAATTGCCCACGGATTCACCTTTGGGATAATTTGTTTTTTCTCAAAAAAAAATCCCATGGTTTAGAAACCTTGGGATTTTTTGTTTTTATTAAACCCAAGGTTAAACCCCAGAGCTATTCAATTTTATTTCATGTTAAAGGAATAAATATATCGTGAATATGAATTTCCTGGATATACACCTTCTAATGAAATCATATTATCATTTTTGTTTTCGATTATTTCTTCCAATTGTTCTTTATTTTTAACTAATTGATTATCAATTTTGGTAATAATAAAGCCATCTCTTACTCCGGTTGCAGCTAATTTGCCAGCTTTTAAATCAGAAACTTTTACTCCTCCGGTTATTTTAAGTTTTGCTGCTTCTGCATTTGGTAAGGTTTCTAGTTTAGCTCCCAATGCTGCAAGCGAAACTACTTCACCCTTTTTAACTGCCGAGGTTGTTTTGTCGCCATTTCGTAAAATAACTTTTAACTCTTTTGGCTTTCCATCTCGAACTAAATTTACTGAAATCTCATTTCCTGGTCTGTATCTAACTATTTGCTCTTGAAGTTCTGCAGGAGAATTTACTGAAACGCCATTGATTTTAGTAACCACATCTCCAACTTTTATTCCAGCGCCATCTGCCGATCCACCTTCTTCTACCCGATCAATAAAAACTCCTTCTATGTTTGCAATTCCTTTTTCTTTAGCCAAATCTGCATCTACATCTCGAATGCTGACACCTAAAAACGCACGTTGAACAACTCCGAATTTCAATAAATCGTCTGTTACTTTTTTGGCAATGTTTACAGGCACAGCAAATGAATATCCTGCATAAGAACCTGTTTGCGAAGCAATAGCAGTATTAATTCCAACTAGTTCGCCTCTTGTATTTACCAATGCACCTCCACTATTTCCTGGATTTACGGCTGCATCTGTTTGTATAAATGATTCAATTGGATTTATTTTTTCACCACTTGAATTGCTTCCTATAATATTAATGTTTCTACCTTTTGCACTTACAATACCAGCAGTTACGGTAGAGGTAAGGTTAAAAGGATTTCCTACAGCCAAAACCCATTCGCCCACTTTTACCTCATCGCTATTGCCGTAAGAAACAAAGGGTAAATTGTCTGCGGCGATTTTCAACAATGCCAAATCGGTATTTGGATCTTTCCCGATCAATTTTGCTTTATACGATTTTTTATCGTTTAGAATAACTTCTAATTCGTCAGCATCTTGAATAACATGATTATTAGTTAAAATATATCCATCATTTGAAATAATCACTCCAGATCCACTTCCTTTCTGCGGTCCGTTATCAAAGCCGCGATCGCCAAAAAACTGACGGAATTGTTCGTTTAAAAATTGATCTCGTGAGCTAGTATTTGGTGTGTAAGTAGTTTTAATGTGTACAACTGCTGGTGTAACTGCAGCTGCAGCAATGGTAAAATCTGTTGGCGCCGTTGCTCCATTTATAGCCGGTGGCATGTTTACATAATTTACTTTTTGTTTTTCTTCAAAAGATTGCTGAGTTGGTTTTTCAAAAAACTTGTAAGCACCTACGCCTACAAGGCCACCCACAATGGCAATCAATAAGGTTAATGCAATTTTTTTCATGTTTATTTTGTGATTTTTAGTTTAAAAGAATTTTTCAAAATTAATGCCATATCAACGAATTATTCAATTGGATAATATCAATACTTTTGTAAAATGAAAATTACATCAAAAAGGTTTTAATTATTTACCATGTTGGAAATTCCATTTAAAAAATATCAAGGCACAGGGAATGATTTTATCGTGGTAGATAACCGTAAACTATTTTTTCCTAATACAGATTTTTCTTTTATTAAATTATTGTGCGATAGGCAGTTTGGTATCGGAGCTGATGGTTTGATGCTATTACAAAATCATCAGGAAGTTGATTTTGTAATGAAGTATTATAATGCAGATGGTAAAACTGGTAGCTTATGCGGAAATGGCGGCCGATGTGTTGTTGCTTTTGCTAAAAGCCTTAATTTAATCAAAAACGAAACTAAATTTTTGGCAGTAGATGGAATTCATACTGCCAAAATTTCAGATGGAATTGTTTCATTGGCTATGAATGATGTAAATGAGCTTATAGAAACTGAATTGGGTTATCAATTGAATACTGGCTCTCCTCATCTGGTAATAAAGGTAAATGACATACAAAACTTAAATGTTTTTGAAGAAGGAAAGAGAATCAGAAACCTTCCAGAATACATTCTTGAAGGGATAAATGTAAATTTCATAGATGAATATGAAAGTAATTTTGAAATAAGAACCTACGAGCGAGGTGTTGAAAATGAAACGCTTTCATGCGGAACTGGTGTAACAGCTGCTATTTTAGTTTTAGCTCATATTAAAAAAATGAATGGTAATAATAGGTTAACGATAAAAACGATAGGAGGAGAACTGAGTGTTTCTTTTAATGCAAATCAATTATCAAATGCTTTTACAAATATTGAGTTAATTGGTCCCGCTATTCATGTATTTAGTGGAGTCGTTGGCTATTCTTACTAAAATGTTTTTCAGTTTTTAATACTTAATAAGCTTATTAATTTAAAAATACAGAGTTCAGATCAAGATCAGAAGGTTTAGCGCTGACGATAAATATATTATTATTATTGTTTACAGGTATTTCGGCAAATCTGTATTTTTAGAATTTTATTTCATAATTTTTGCCCTAACATTTCCCTGTGATTCGAGTTGAGAGTTTAAAGCCTTATAAAATTGTTTATTCTCTTTTCGAGCATGAATATCTTGGTTATTTATTTGAACCTCATATCGTTCAATTAATAAACAATGGTGAACTTTCATTAACCCATCAACGCTTATATTCGATTACTGCGAAAGAATTTGCAGCACTTGACGATATTGATCTTAAATTAATAAAACTGTTGGAAGAGTGTGAGCAAGAACAGATTATTAAAAAATATCATAAATCACGATTAAGACCTTCAATATTTTTTTCGCAGCATTACACACCAGAAATGCACACCATTATTCGTCCAAATATAGAGCGAAGAATGGCGCAAGCTATAAATTTGATGAAACATAAGGATGTTTATCTGATGACAAAGGAGGGACATCCTGCTGGGCGAAAAATTATTATTTCGGATCAACCAGCTTCAGTGTTATTTCATTTCAGACGAAGTGCTGAATCGACCAGATATTTCCCTACTATTAAATACAATGAAGAAAAAATAGAATTTATGTTTAAAAATGCAGCAATAATATGCAATGCTCCTGCATGGTTATTGTTGAATGATAGGCTTTTATATTTTGAAAAAGAATTGGATGGAAAAAAATTACAACCTTTTTTAAACAAACGATTTATAGAAATACCGCGCACTTCTGAAAAAGTTTACTATCAGAAATTTATAATACCACTAATAGAAAAATATCATGTTTATGCAGAAGGATTTGATATTATAACCAAGCAGTTTGAAGCTAGGCCAGTGTTGAAAATTGCAAACAACTGGAATAATATAGCTGCACTTACACTCTATTTTAATTACGATAAATTTTCTTTTGCCTACAAAACCGGAAACGCTGTTTCTGTAACCCTGGAAGAATTAAATGATCAATTTACTTTTTATCGAGTAAAACGATCTTTGCAATGGGAGTCATCAAAAGTTGACACACTTAAATCTATGGGATTATTGGTTTCGGATGGTTCTACTTTTGTGCTTAAAGCAGAAAATCAGAGTGAATCAACAGATTACCAATTATATGAATGGTTGAATGAAAACTTGGATCAATTAACTGAAGCTGGCTTTGAAGTACAACAAGACAGACCTCAAAAAGAATATTTTATTGGAAAAAGTAGAGTTGATGTTAAAATATCGGAAAATAATGACTGGTTTGATGTGTATGCCGTAGTTTTTTTTGGAACTTTTCAGGTTCCATTCATTTCTCTCAAAAATCATATTCTTAACAAGATAAAAGAATACGTTTTGCCAAATGGTAAAATTGCAATTATACCCGATGCCTGGTTTGTTCAATTTTCCGACTTATTTAATTTCACAGAAAAAGGCCAAAATCTTCGTTTAAGAAAACATCATTTGGGGCTAGTTCAGGAATTATCAGAAGAAATAGGAATTGCTGGAAATAAGAATAAAGCCTTAATTGATTTTGAAGAGTTTGAAGAATCTGAACTGGCAAATAATTTTAACGGATCATTACGACCATATCAGAAAGCTGGTTTCGATTGGTTTCTACAATTAAGAAAATACAATTTTGGTGGTTGCTTGGCGGACGATATGGGATTGGGAAAAACAATACAAACTCTAGCATTATTACAAAAAGTAAAAGAAGAGGATCGCAAAAATGAGATTATTTCTTTGCCATCTCTATTGGTGATGCCAACCTCACTTATATATAATTGGCAAAAAGAATCTTCAAAATTTACTCCCGATCTTAAAATTTTAATTTACACAGGCACGGAAAGACAAAACAATATTGTGTTTTTCAATCAATATGATTTAGTGTTGACAACGTATGGGGTTGTACGATTAGATGAAGATAAACTTAAAACTATTCGATTTAATTATATAATTCTAGATGAAAGCCAAATTATTAAAAACCCAAAATCTAAGATTACTAAAGCAGTAAAAAGTTTAAATTCTGCTTTGAAACTTATTTTGAGCGGAACTCCAATAGAAAATTCTGTAATGGATTTATGGTCGCAGTTGTCGTTTATCAATCCAGGTTTGTTAGGCTCTGAATCTTTTTTCACTCAAAATTTTTTGTTGCCAATAGAAAAACAAAAAGATCAAGTAAAGGCAGAAAAACTTCAGTTAATTATCAAACCATTTGTGCTCCGGCGAACCAAAGAACAGGTTGCAACTGAATTGCCTGAAAAAGTAGAACATATTTTTTATTCGGATATGAGCGAAGAGCAGGAAAAAATTTATGAAGAAACAAAATCTCACTACCGCAACGAGCTTTTAAAAGTAATTGAAAATGAAGGAATAAAGCATATGCAAATAAACCTATTGGCTGGTTTAAATAAATTACGACAGATTGCGAATCATCCATTATTGACAGATAAAGAATATGATGGATCTTCAGGAAAGTTCAACGATATAATACTAAACTTAGAAAATACTTTGAGCAAAGGGCATAAAATTCTAGTTTTTTCTCAGTTTGTAAAGCATCTTGATATTTTTAGAACGTACCTTGATCGGCAGAAAATAAACTATGCCTATTTGGACGGTGCTACAAAAAATAGGCAGGAAGAAGTTGACAGATTTCAGACTCAACCAGAAATTCAATTGTTTTTAATTTCATTAAAAGCAGGAGGAGTTGGATTAAATTTAACAGCTGCAGATTATGTATTTATTCTTGATCCGTGGTGGAATCCGGCTGTAGAGCAGCAGGCAAGTGATAGAACACACCGGATAGGGCAAACAAAAAATGTTTTTGTGTATAAATTTATCACCCGAAATTCGATAGAGGAAAAAATTCTGGCTTTGCAGGCAAGAAAAAAGCATCTTGCAAATAGTTTAATAACCATACAAGATTCAATGATTAAATCATTGACTGCAGAAGATGTAAGAGGGTTTCTGACTTAATAGGTTGAGTTTATTGGTAATTTTCAACCAACTCATACAAATTTAACGAGCCGTTTGTAAGTCCTTTTTCGATGCTAGTTTTCAAAGTAGAAAAATCAACTGATTTCATTTTTTTTCTAGCAATTAATCTCAATGCTTTATCTGTTAAGAGCTGAACTTTTCGCTCAAGGTTGTCAGTCTGGCTAAAATTATTAAAAGCTAATGCTAGTTCATTAATTCCAACATTCTGCTCGGCTATCGTTTTTATTATTGGAGTTATGCTACCATCGCTTTTATGGCTTAATAATTTTTGGAGGTTTGCTGTAAATAAATCTGCTCCCGCTCTATCAGCTTTGTTTACTACAAAAATATCAGCGATTTCCATTAATCCTGATTTTATATTTTGAATCTCATCGCCAGATTCTGGAACCAAAACCACCACAGTAATGTCTGCCAATCCAGCAATTTCTACCTCAGACTGCCCAACACCTACAGTTTCTACAATAATCAAATCAAAATTTGCAGCTTTCATTACTTCAATAATTTCTACCACTTTTTCAGACAAACCACCTAAAGAACCTCTGGTAGCTAGAGAACGAATAAAAACATGATCATTGTTAAAATGCTTAGCCATTCTAATTCTGTCTCCGAGCAATGATCCGAAATTGAACGGAGAAGTTGGGTCGACTGCTAATACTCCAATATTTTTTCCTTGATTCGTATAATGAGTTAATAGCTGATTCAATAATGTGCTTTTGCCTGCACCTGGCGGCCCAGTAATACCAATAACAGGAATATTAACTTTGCTTTTCAAGCTTTTCATCAACTCAACATAACCCAAAACCTCATTTTCAACTAGAGAAATTGCTCTTGCTAAGGCTTTTGTATCGCCGTTTATGAGTTGGTTTTTCAGCAAGGAAATGTCCATTTGTTGTTATTAATTCTTATCAGCAATAAACACAAAATTATTGCTTTTAATGGGTCTGCAAATTCAATATATTTCAATAGTTTCGATCAAATTAATAGGTAACATTTTAACTTGGAAACAACTTGACCAATATTTTCAACTTAGTTTAATTTTAAAATTTTATTTTATTTTTAATAAATTGATTATCAATATTTTAATAAATTTTATGGGCTTCCCTCAAAATAAAAAAATTTTGAGGTCGGGCTATCCGCTATATCTTTTTTGCGGAAAGATTCTGCAAGATTGCAAGTTTAGTAAAGCAAAAAAGGATGCCGCTTCTATCCCTAAGCCAGCCCTCCGAATAAAGATTTTAGTAAATTGATCAATATTGAATGCCTCTTTCATTCTTTATTTTTAGTGTCGATAAAAATGGTAACCGGGCCATCATTTACTAAATGTACTTTCATATCAGCACCAAAAATGCCAGTTCTTATTGTTTTGTGGCAAAGTAAATTCAACTGTTTTATCATTAACTCATACAATGGAATTGCTTTTTCTGGTCGTGCGGCTCGGCTAAAACCCGGGCGGTTTCCTTTTTTGGTTTCTGCAAATAGAGTGAATTGACTTATTAATAAAACTTCTGCTTCCATGTCATTCAAGGCCAAATTCATTAATTCTTTTTCATCTGAAAAAATTCGAAGGGAGGTGATTTTTTTTGCAAGCCAAACTACATCTTCCTCTGTATCGGCTTCTTCAATTCCTAGCAAAACCAATAAACCATTTCCAATAGTTTGAGTATTTTGTTCTATAATAACCACGGAAGCTTGACTTACCCGTTGTATGATGGCTCGCATGAGTTAAAAATAGCAAAATTGAGTGTTTGAATTTTATTGTTGTTTTGATTTAGCTTTGTTTTGTTTAAGTTGATCATTTTCTGATTGAAGATTTAGTTATTCCAAATGCATTTGGAATAACAAGTCTTAAATCACAGTTAAAACAACATAAGCCAAGTTATGTGACAGATAAACGAATTGATATTTTAATGGACTGGTATGGAAACGTTAATTAATAAAAAGAAAAAATTTTTAAGCTCAACTATTAATTATTTACTATTGCTAACAATTTCTTCAATGATTTTAATTTTTTCTTCTGGCTGTGATTTAGGTGCAGAGGGATGTGTTAATGAAGCAAAATATATAAATAATACAGGAATGGACATAAGGATTATCTCTTTCAGAGGTGATGGTGATACCAATAAACTAGATCTAATTAAAAATAATGAAGATCTAAAACTTTCATCATCAAGTATTGGTGGTAGTTGTCCTATTCCTACTTTTATGACAATTGATTCTCTAATAGTTAAATTTTCAGATTCAGTATCTATAACATATGGAAGTAAATCAGGCATCGACTCATGTAATGGGAGAAATTTATTTTGCGAGAATAGCTTTGTGAAAAGAAATCTCAAAGAAAATTACAATGAATACACCTACACCTTTACAGAAGCGGATTATGAATTTGCAAAAAACAGATAAAACTGATTGCTGAAGTCATTAACAAAACAAAAAAGCCAATCTACTTCAAAACAGATTGGCTTTTTTTCTATCATCTAA
>ENA-OFCE01000538-OFCE01000538.1-metagenomes-genome-assembly--contig:-NODE-538-length-24484-cov-3.674281_pt1 | contig 24484 bp, 21 predicted proteins | sample MGYA00153388_OFCE01 | MGnify analysis MGYA00153388
TGATGCCGATATCCAATTGGCGCTCACAGCCACGCTGCAGGAGGCGGTTCGAAAAGGCGTGCCGCTGTATTTTGTCGTTGAGTTCGAGCTGCAGCGCGCCCGCTGGTATTGGGTAGACCAGACTGTCGTTTCCGCTTCGCGTGAGCGGCGTATTTCCTACGCGCCGCTGACCGACCAATACCGGATTTCATTTTCGGGCAGTTCGCAAAACGTGACGTCATTTGAAGATGTACGGCGCGCACTTTCGCGGGTCCGTTCGTGGACCGTGCTCGAAAAAGGCCGTTTGAAGGCCGGTGAAAAATACGATGCAGCGCTGCGCTTCAGACTCGATACGTCTCAGTTGCCGAAACCGTTTCAGCTCAGCGCACTGACGTCGAGCGAATGGAGTCTTACGTCGGATTGGTTTCGATGGACCTTCACGGCGCCGGGGGAAAGCAAGCCATGATTCGCGCCATTCTGCTTGCCTGCGTGGTGCTCGGCGTGGCGCTCATTGGCCTGCTGTTCCGCGCCAGCAGCAACAATACATTCTTCAATACCCATTATTCGTGGCTGCTGGGCGTGGGTGTCGCACTCATTGTGGGGCTGCTCGCGCTGATCGGTTATCAAATCTATTCGTTGTGGCGAAAATTACGCGGCCGTGTATTCGGGGCAAAGCTGGCATTGCGCCTCATGGCCGTATTCGTATTGATGGCGGTGATTCCCGGTGGGCTTGTGTACGCGATATCAGTGCAGTTCCTGAACCGCTCCATCGATTCCTGGTTCGATGTGCCGGTGGAGAAAGCGTTTGAAGGCGCGTTAAACCTCGGCAAGAGCGCAATCGACGCCGCCCTCGGCGACGTCTCCCGCAAAGCGGAAGAGGCCGCTTCACGCGTCAACGAAATTTCTGGCGATGACGCAGCGCTTGTGCTCGCACTGCGCACGAGATACGCATTTGATGAAATCGCGATGTTCTCCGCAGACGGCCAGTTGATCGCATTTTCAGGTGGCCGCGCGCGCGTGTTTGCCGACAAGCCCTCGCGCGAAGAGGTAAAAGCAAGCCTGCAGAAAACGCCGTTGAGAATGGCGGAGTCACAGCCAGATGGATCACTGTTTCTGCGCATTGTGGTGCCAATACAGGCGTATGCACCGTTTGAGCCGCCACGCACCTTGCAGATCATACAGGCGGCACCCAAGGGCCTCGCGGCAGACGCAGCAAGCGTGGAGGCGGGCATCCGCGATTACCAGCAGCTTGGACTCCAGCGTGAAGGACTGAAACAGTTATTTGCGCTGACGTTAACGTTGGCCATGTTGCTCACCTTGTTTTCCGCCATTTCTCTTTCGTTCCTGCTCTCCGAACGCCTGGCCGCACCATTGTCTGCGCTGGCGGCATCAACGCGGGCGATTGCGAAGGGCGATTTCACGAAACTCAATCCGGTAAAAAGCCGCGATGAATTCGGCGTATTGACGCAGGCGTTCAACACCATGACGAGGCAGCTAGCGGGCGCCTCTGAAATCGTTGGGCGCAAACAACAGGAGCTGGAACACGCCAATGCCTATCTCGAATCTATTTTGGGCAATCTCACCTCAGGTGTAATCGCACTCGACGAGCGGCTTTACGTCAAAACAATCAACAAAAACGCCGAGGATATGCTGGGTATTGCCCATCACACCTTGAAGGGCATAAAACTGCCCGATTGGGGTAGCCAGTTGCCCGCGCTTGCGCCCTTTATTGCCGACTTCATGGTGCAGCTTGCATCGCTGCGCGACAAACCTTGGGAGCGTCAAGTGGATTACGAAATCCCCGCGACGCGTGACGGCGCAACTAGTCGCAAAACGCTGTTAGTCCGTGGAACGAAGCTGCCAGCAGCGCTCGAATCGGGCTTTGTGTTGGTATTCGATGACATCACTGGTTTGATCCAAGCACAGCGCAATGCGGCATGGGGAGAAGTGGCGCGACGCCTCGCGCATGAAATCAAGAATCCGCTGACGCCGATTCAGCTATCTGCCGAACGCTTGCAACACAAACTATCGGGCAAGCTGCCGCAAGCCGAACAGGAGCTCTTGCAGCGGGCAACGACGACCATCGTGGCACAGGTTGGCGCGCTCAAAAGTATGGTGGACGATTTCAGCCTGTATTCGCGCAGCGCCCGCATGACACCTACCGAGGTGCAGCTTAATGATCTGATCAACGATGTAATGGTGTTGTACGAGTCGATGAGTGTCGCCGTCGAATTGCGTCTGGGCACAGACATCCCAACGATCATGGCCGACGCTTCGCTTTTGCGGCAGGTAATCCACAATCTGACACAGAACGCGCTCGATGCTCTTGCGGGCCAGCCTGAACCGCGGATTGTCCTGGAGACAAGCGTGCGCGACGGGCTTGTGCGCTTCTGCGTAGAGGACAACGGCGTCGGCGTGCGCGAAGACGTGCTCGGACGCATTTTCGAACCCTACATCACCACCAAGCCAAAGGGCACCGGGCTGGGCATGGCAATTGCAAAGAAAATCATTGAAGAACATCAAGGCAGCGTGACCGTGATGAATGTCAAACCACATGGCGCGTTGGTGGAGATTCTGCTGCCGGTGTCGCTGCAGGCGCCGCCAAAGTCGACTGGATAAACGTATGATGCACGCAGAGTGAAGACTATGACAATGAATAACAATATCCTGGTTGTCGACGATGAAATCGGCATTCGCGAACTCCTTTCGGAAATTCTGAAGGACGAGGGCTACCACGTCAGGGTCGCTGAAAACGCTTCCGCGGCACGCATTGCACGCCGGGAGCAACGCCCGGATTTAGTGCTACTCGACATCTGGATGCCCGATACCGACGGCATCTCGCTGCTAAAAGAGTGGGCTGTTTCGGGGCAGCTGACGATGCCGGTCGTGATGATGTCCGGCCACGGAACGATCGAATCGGCGATCGAGGCCACGCGTATTGGTGCGTTTGATTTTCTTGAAAAGCCGATTAGTCTGCCCAAGCTCATTGCCACCGTGGGCAAAGCGCTGGCGGGCGGGAAAATGTTGCCTAATCCCGGCCTCACCTTCGCCCATCTCGGACGCGCGAAGGTAGTCACCGAGTTGCGACAACGGCTAGATCAAGTAAGCCGTTTGAAAGGACCACTGCTACTGACGGGCGAGCCGGGTTGCGGATTCGAGTTGATTGCGCGCATGGTGCATCAGCGAAATACCGCCTGGCTTCAGCCGGCCGATCATAGCTGGCTCGCGCAAAATCCATTTGCGCCGCTGGCCGAGGCTCGTGATGGCGTGCTGTTTATCGATCAGCTCGACACGCTGAACAAGAGCGAGCAAAAGGGCCTGGTGCAGCTTTTAAGCAAGCTTGAAAAATTTAACGTTCGTCTGGTTGCGTCGACGGCGCAAACGATGCTGCCACTCATTGAGAGCGGCGAGTTTGACTCGACGCTGCTCACACAGATTTCCGGCGTGACGCTGCGCATTCCGAGTTTGCGGGATCACCCGGAAGATATTCCTGATTTGGCCAATACGATCCTGTTGCAAATGGTGGAAGCCAACGAGTGTCCACTTCGGCATTTCAGTGTTGCCGCTTTAAACGGGCTCAGAAATCTCGAATGGCCAGGCAACTTGCCGGTGCTGCAAAATGCGATCAAAACGTTGGCGCTGACGAGTTTGACGGGTGAAATCTCAGCCGAAGATGTGGTCCGCGTGGCCCGTGAAATAGGGCTCGATCCGGTCGGTGTCTCCGGCGCCATCAGCCGCATCCCTTTTGATTTGCCTCTGCGCGAAGCACGCGAGCGATTTGAGTACCAGTATTTTCTGCACCATATACGGCGTGAAGAAGGCAATATGTCGCGCGTGGCCGACAAGGTGGGACTGGAGCGAACGCACTTGTATCGAAAGCTGAAGCAGCTTGGCATTCGTCCATCTGGAAAAACGGAAGATTCCACACCGGGTTAAGGTTGCACGGCGCACCTTCCTGGTGGCCGCATAAAATACTAAAGCACTAGCATTGGTGCGCCTTTCGAGGCGTTTTCCCACCACAAAGCCCGCCGATGCTAGTGTTTGTCAAAATTACGCTATTTTCTCGCGTCACGGAAATTGCCAACGATTAGATTGACGGGCCCTGACTACTCCAACCGCCCCAGCCGCACCGCCGTCAAACCCGGCTTCACATGGATCATCGTCGGCATGATCAAGACGCAGTTGTCGTAAGGCGCGGGAACCGGCTTGCCGCCATCAAGCGCAATGAGATCGCCACGCTTGGGCACGATGGATAAGCCTTTTAATCCTTTGGCAAATTTGAAATCCTTGTCGTTGGCAATTACGGCTTCGGTCACACGCACAACTTTCTGCCTGGGTGGGCGCACGCTCTCGATTTGCGATTCTGCGAGGGCGCGTTCGACCACGTGGACGGCAAACAGAAAGCGCCAAATCGTTTGCCAGGCCAGCACCTCACTGGCCCGCTCCCAATGTTGGCCGCACTCCACCAGGAGCGCCGCTTTGTGTGAGGCCGGATCACCGAAGCCACCGTAATCACGCATACGCGTGCCGTTGGCGTGTCCGGCATCGGCGACGATGAATTCGGGCACGCCCGTTTGTTTGGATAGCTCAATGCCCTTGTCCAGCGGGCCGGAAATCATCACCGGCCCATGCGGGTCGTGCATCGAGTGGATGTCAAGCAGGAAATCGATCTGGTCGATGATGGGTCGCATGGCGCGTGCGCGCATCAACTCGACTGACTGGCGTGAACCATCGAGCACGGCAGGCGTCCAGACGCGATTAAAATCTTCGTCGATGAAACGCGATGCATGTGGGAGCGATGGATTGAAAGTTTGGAAAGCGGCCACGTTGGCGAAGGCGAGCGACAGCTTGCCGCGTATCGGGCGCACGCCCATCTTGAACAACCGGTCTACTGCGATTGCGCCACACAATTCATTGCCATGCGTAACGGCGTTCACCATCACGTGCGGGCCTGGTTTGCCGCTATCAAACGTGGTGATGTATTCGATGCCGCTGTTGCCGTTTCGGTAAGCGGAAATATCCGGTGGTAATAACTCTAAGATATAAGGTGAGCCGCTTGGCTTAGTGGTCATGCTTCTGTCCGCTTTCATGTGACTGGCCGTGCGAATTTTCATGCGCGTGATCGTGGTGATCATGTCCGCAGTCGTGGTGGTGTCCGTGCGCTGGCAGATGCTGTCGCGCGTAGCCGGAAATCGCCTTGACAAGCGCGGTGATGTCGGCATGCAGTTTGTCGAAATTAGCGTTAGGTTCGCGGGTGATTTCATCCATATACAGTTTGCGATTTACCTCGATCTGCAGCGAGTGCTTGTGCACGGTCGGATCTGAATAGGCGCGCACCAGCTCGACACCTTTGTAGGGGTCGTTCACCCGAACCTCGTAACCCATACCCCGCAATGTCAGTGCAACGAAGGTAGTAAATTCCGGTGCGCAGGTAGTGCCATCGCGATCGCCGAGCACGAAGTCGGCACGCGGCACGCCAGGACCTTCCTCAGAAATGACCGAAGATGTCGCCGGCATCGAATGGCAGTTGATGTGCCAGACCGCGCCAAAGTGTTTGTGCGCCGCATTGATCGCGCCGCGCACGGCCTTGTGATATGGCGCATAGCAGTTGGCGATACGCGTTTGCACTTCTGCCACCGTTAGCTTGCGTGTGTAAATAGGTTCGCCGGTATCGAGCAATCGCCATACGAGGCCGATACCTTTTTCGGTTTTGCGGCTTGCGTTGATCGGTCCCGGCCACGCACTGTCCAGCAGTGCGGCATCGATGTCGAGCAAGGAGCGATTGGCATCGATATAGCTACGCGGAAACTCTGCCGCGATCAAGACGCCACCGTGGTCAGGTGCTGCAGCATAGAGCGCCTCCACGTGGGTGTCCTCCGCACGGCGCAGTGTCAGGCGCGGCACGATGGTGGTGAAATCAGCGGGGTAGTTTGTACCACTGTGCGGCGAATCGAATACAACCGGCACATCGTGGTCGTGGTCGGTGCGGGATGCAACGATGGTGAATGCCTGGAGTGGAGATTTGAGGGGCGACATAAGGTTCGACTTTCATAGATTCAAGTGGCACGCCGAACTGCGATTCACGGCGATCTGTTTAAGCATGGGTTGCTCGGTCCTGCATTTGTTGCCCGGCACGGATGCCGCGTGAGGGCAGCGCGGATGAAAATGGCAGCCCGTTGGCGGATTGAGTGGCGAGGGAATTTCGCCCTTGATGGCAACGAAATCTTTTTTTCGAACGGTCAGCGAAGGCACTTCCGCCAGCAGCCCTTGGGTGTATGGATGGTTGGGACTGGTGAACAGCTCGTCTGCCGGTGCCGTTTCCACCACACGGCCAAGATACATGATGACCACGCGGTCCGACAAATGCCGCACCACACCCAGATCGTGACTGATGAAAAGATAGGTGAGGTCCAGCTCTTCGCGCAGCTTGATAAATAGATTGAGAACTTGCGCCTGAATCGACACATCGAGTGCCGCTACTGCCTCGTCGCAGACGAGGAAATTTGGTTTTACCGCCAGCGCGCGGGCGATGCCGATGCGCGCGCGCTGTCCGCCGGAAAATTGGTGCGGGTAATGATCAATGCGCTCGGCGGCAGCCGGGATGCCGGTGTCCTCCAGCAGGGCAATGGCGCGCTTGCGGGCTTCGGCGTCATTGACGGGCAAGTGCGCTTGAATGGTTTCTGTCAACTGCTTGCCAATGCTGTACAGCGGGTTCAGCGAGGTCAGCGGGTCTTGAAAAATCGCACCAATCTGGCGGCCACGGATGTGACGCATCTGTTCGTAGGGAAGGTTGTCAATGCGCTGGCCCTCCAGCAGGATTTGCCCGCTGGCAATGCGCCCCGGCGGCTCCAGCAAGCCAATGATGGCTGCACCGGTGAGCGACTTGCCGGCGCCCGATTCACCCACGACACCGAGAATCTCACCAGGTGCAATGCCGAACGAAATATCGTCCAAAGCACGCAAGGTGCCGCGGCGGTTGGGGAACTCGACGACGAGGTTTTTGACTTGTAGAAGACTCATTTGCAACCAACAGACTTAGGTGAAGACAGAAAAGCATTTACCGCGGAGGCGCAGAGAACGCAAAGTTACGCAGAGAAGATAAAAACGTTGCGTTTCTTTAACTTTGCGGCCCTCTGCGCTCTCTGCGCCTCTGCAGTGAAGGCTGTTTGAACCGGGTGCTCACCGCAACCTCGGATTCAGCGCATCCCGCAACCAATCCCCCAGCAAATTCACGCTCAGCGCAATGATCACCAGCATCAGCCCTGGGAACACGGTAATCCACCACTCGCCCGAGAACAGATAGTCGTTGCCGATGCGGATCAAGGTGCCCAGCGAGGGCGAGGTGGGCGGTGCGCCGACACCCAGGAACGACAGGGTGGCCTCGGTGATGATGGCGGTAGCCACCTGAATGGTGGCCAGCACCATCACCGGGCCCATGACGTTGGGCAGCACATGGCGGAACATGATGCGCAGCGGTGCCACACCCGTGACGCGCGCCGCCTGCACGTATTCCTTGTTGCGCTCAACCAGTGTGGAGCCGCGCACGGTGCGGGCGTACTGCACCCAGCCTGTCAGCGAGATCGACACGATCAGCACACCAAAAGCCAGCGATTCATGCGCATTGGGAAACATCGCGCGGCCGACACCGGCGATCAACAGTGCCACCAGAATTGACGGGAAGCTGAGCATCACATCGCACAGGCGCATTAAAAAACTGTCCAGCCAGCCGCCCATGAAACCTGCCAGCAAACCCATTACCACGCCGAAGGCAACCGAGATGATCACCGACGCAAAACCCACGGCCAGCGAGATGCGCGCGCCATACATCAGTGTTGACAAAATGTCGCGCCCTTGGTCATCAGTGCCCAGCAAAAAGGCGCGTCTGCCTTCTGCCTCCCACGCGGGCGGCAGGCGGGCATTTGACAGCTCCAGTGTCGTCAGGTCGAACGGGTTGTGTGGGGCAATGAAGCCCGCAAAAACAGCGCAGACCAGACAAATAAAAGCCACCACCCCGGCAGCAATCGCCATGGGTGACGTTTTAAAGCTGTAGCCGACATCTGTGTCAAGCCAGCGGGTGATCGGATTAGCCACGGTTTATTTGACGCTCATCCATTTAAACGGCATGAAGTTGTCAGCCATTTGAGTCAGGTCAACTTTTTTGCTGACGCCCCAGGCCAGTGCCTGCTGGTGCAACGGTAGGTGGCCAATGTCGTCGGTGTGCAGCTTAAAGGCCTCGTTGATAAACGCGGCGCGTTTGCCCTTGTCGGTCTCTGACTGGATTTTGGCAATCAGCTCATCAACTTTCGGGTTGCAGTACGCGCCGAGGTTGAACTGGCCAGCACCTTTGTCGTCAACGCAGCGCATCAGGCCATTAAAAGCATTGTGTGCGTCGTACGTGGCCGGCGTCCAGCCCAGCAGGTAAAAGCTGGTGTCGCGGCGCAAGATTTTCGGGAAGTAAGTGCCTTTGGTTTCGGCCTGCAGATTGATTTTGACGTTGATGCGTGACAAGTTGGCCGCCACCGCCTGGCAAATTTCGCCGTCGTTCACATAGCGGTCGTTCGGGCAGTTCATGGTGACTTCAAAGCCCGCGCCATAACCTGCATCCGCCATCAATTTTTTGGCGGCCTCCACATCAAACGGCAAACGCTTGTTGGCGTTTGCGTCAAAACCATTGATGCCTGGGCCAATCATCAGGGCGGTTGGGTTGGCAGCGCCGCGCATCACTGTGCGCTTGATGCCTTCAATGTCAATGGCCTGATAGAACGCCTGGCGCACGCGCTTGTCTTTAAACGGATTTTTACCTTTGACGCTGGAGTACAGCAGCTCGTCGCGTTTTTGGTCCATGCCCAAAAAGATGGTGCGCAGCTCGGGGCCGGTCATGGCTTTGGCGTTGGCGCTGGCGTTCACGCGCGCAATGTCTTGCACGGGCACGGGTTCCATCACGTCGATTTCGCCAGAGATCAGCGCTGCAACGCGCGTGGCATCGTTGGTGATTGGTGTGTAAACCACTTGCGTCACGTTGCCGTCAATCTTGCCCCAGTAAGTGCCGTTTCGATCAAACGTGGTTTTGATACCGGGCTGGCGCTCACGCACCCGAAATGGCCCCGTGCCGTTGGCGCGAAACGACGCTGCATTTTCCACACCCTTGCGGCGGTCAACCGGCTTGGTGGCCTGGTTGGTATCAGACCACTTTTTGCTCATGATGTAGACCAGCGAGATCACGTCCGGCAAGATTGGGAACGGTGCTTTGGTTTCTATCTCAATGACAAAATCACCGACCTTGCGAACTTCCTTGATGTCGTTGGTGTAGCTCTTCATGTCAGAGCCATCGCCTGCTGCGCGAGCAAACGTAAACAGCACATCGTCAGCGGTGAAGGGCGTGCCATCATGAAATTTAACGTCTTTGCGCAGCTCAAAACGCCACACCGATGGCGTGGGCTGGCTCCAGCTGGTGGCCAAAATTGGCGCCAGGCTCAAATCCTTGTTGCGGCCCACCAGCGGCTCATACACGTTGCCGGTCACGCTGAGCTGAAGCGATTCATTGAGCGAATGCGGGTCCATCGACAGCGCGTCGCCCTGGTTGCCAATGCGAATGGTGGTGGCCTGGGCAGCGCCCATCATGCCTGCCGCACCAACCACACCTGCTACTAAAATAATAGCTGTTTGCGCCCGCATTACATGCGCCAGAGCCGTTTTTTGCTTGAAATTAATCATGTTTTCTCCTGTGAAGTAAATCGAACCTGATACTCAAAAAAATTCTCACACCATACTGCCTGCCGCACCTCGTGACACATCGCCCATTGGCATTGACTGCTCAACCAATCCCGCATACAGCGCTGCGCCCAGCGGCAGCACTTCATCGTTGAAGTCATAGCGGCTGTTGTGCAAAAAGCAGCCCGGTGTGCCCAACCCATCGCCCTGCCCCAGACGCAAATAAGCACCTGGCTTGGCCTGCAGCATGAATGAAAAATCCTCTGCACCCATGCTCGGCACGATGTCCCGGATCACGTTGTCCTCACCCACCAACATCGCTGCAACGTCTGCTGCAAACATGGCTTCGATGGGGGTGTTGATAGTGGCCGGGTAAATGCGCTCGTAGAACACCGTGGCCGTCGCACCAAATGCCTCGGCAACCGATGCGCACAACGTGTGCAAACGCTTTTCCATCATGTCCTGAACGCCAGGGTTGAATGTGCGCACAGTGCCCACCAGCGTGGCTGTGCCGGGAATAACGCTCATGGCACCCAAATCGCCGGCATTCATGGCGCAAATGCTCAGCACGGCGCTGTCTTGCGGCTTGACGTTGCGGGCCACAATACTTTGCGCTGCGGTGATGATGTGCGCGGCCACCAGCACCGGGTCCACCGCCATATACGGGTGAGCGCCGTGGCCGCCCTTGCCGGTAATGGTGATGGTGATGCGGTCAGCCGCAGCCATCATGGGGCCACGGTTCACGCCTACTGTGCCAGCCGCCATCGACGGCCAGTTGTGCATGGCATAAGCGGCCTGGACGGGAAAGCGTTCAAACAAACCGTCTTCAATCATCGCCTTGGCGCCGGCGTAACCTTCTTCGCCGGGCTGAAAAATCAGCACGGCGGTGCCGTCGAAATTGCGCGTCTCGGCAAGATACCGCGCCGCTCCGACCAGCATGGTGGTGTGGCCGTCGTGGCCACACGCGTGCATGCGCCCGGGCTGGGATGACTTCCAGCCAAAGGCGTTGTGCTCGGTTAACGGCAACGCGTCCATATCGGCGCGAAGGCCAATCATGTTGCCCGGGTTGGCGGCATTGCGCCCCTTGCCATGAACAATGCCGACCACGCCGGTTTTGCCCATGCCGGTGTGAATCGCGTCAACGCCGCACAACTCCAGCGCCTGCTTGACGCGGCCTGCGGTGTAGACCTCTTCAAAACCCAACTCGGGGTTGGCGTGCAAATCACGCCGGAAGACAGTCAGCTCGGGATGAAACTCGGCGATGGCTGCAAAGGCGCGGCCAGCGGCCATCAGTTTCATCGGATTCATCGCTTGTATTGGTTTAACCGCAGTCAGCATCAATGGCCTCCAGCCTTGCCCACGCGCAGGCGCGGGTCTACAACAAAATAAAGCAGATCAACCACCAGGTTGATCACCACAAAAATCAGCGCCGTCAGGCACAAATATGCCGCCATGACAGGGATGTCGGCAAAGGTCACCGCCTGAATAAACAGCAGCCCCATGCCGGGCCACTGGAAAACTGTTTCAGTGATGATCGCAAAAGCAATCAGCGAGCCCAGCTGCAAGCCGGTGATAGTGATGACTGGTACCAGCGTGTTTTTAAGCGCATGGCCAAAGTGAATGGCGGTGTCTGACAAGCCCCGAGCGCGCGCAAACTTTACGTAATCGGTGCGCAGCACTTCAAGCATTTCAGCCCGCACCAGGCGCATGATGAGCGTGAGCTGAAAAACTGCCAGCGTGACGGCAGGCAGCACGATATGGTGCCAGCCCTTTGGGGTGAGCAGCCCCGAACTCCACCAGCCAATTTGCACCACATCGCCCCGACCAAAACTGGGAAACCAGCCCAGGCCAACGGCGAAAAGCAAAATCAGCAAGATGCCCACCAAAAACGTCGGCAGCGACACGCCCAGCAAAGACACCGTCATGAACAGCTGGCTTAAAAACGTGCCGCGCTTGAGCGCCGCATACACGCCCATGGGTATGCCCAGCACCAGCGCCAGCAGCGCAGCAATACCGGCCAGCTCGAGAGTGGCGGGCAGTCGTTCAGCGATCAAGCGCGAGACTTTGGAGCCCTGGCGCAAGCTCAGTCCAAACTCGCCCTGCACAGCATTGGCCAAAAAATTCCAGAACTGCACCAAAAACGATTTGTCCAGCCCCAGGTCGGAGCGCAGCTCTTTGATTTGTTGAGGCGTCGCATCTTGCCCGAGCAGAAACACCACCGGGTCGCCAACGTACTGAAACAACAGGAAGGAAATGAAGGCCACACTCACCATCACGATGACGGCTTGTAGCAGACGTTGAACAATAAATGCGAACATTCAAACAGTACAGAAACGGACAGACGTAGATACTAGCCCAGCAAATTGCGCGCCAGTACCGGACATACGATAAGTTTGCGTCAGTTTGTCTTTATTCCGACAAATTCAGGCAACAAAAAAGGCCCTAAAAAGGCCTTTTCTGCAGGACAGCAGCAATATCGCTCAACGCGTCATCAGTTCACTTTCACCAAACGCCAGTCAATGCGGTTGTCGGCGCGGTGCACCACGTCGATGTTTTTCTTCATGGCCCACGGGATGATCTGGTTGTGCAGCGGGATGTGCGAGACGTCTTGATGCGACAGCTCAAGCGCTTTTTCAATCAGGTCGTTGCGGTTTTTGGCATCGGTTTCTGTCTTGATGCGTTCAATCAGCGCGTCCATTTGCGGGTTGGAATAGCGGCCTACGTTGTAGTTGCCATCGCCGCCCGCGCCCACGCTGCGCACCAGCGATTGCAGGCTGTACAGCGCGTCAAAAGTCGGCACGCCCCAACCAAGCATGTAGATGCTGGCTTCGTAGCGCTGAATCATCGGGAAGTATGTGACCAGTGGCAACGTGCGCAGCTTGGCCTTTACGCCAATTTTTGACCACATGGCGGTCACGGCCTGGCAGATTTCTTCGTCGTTGATGTAGCGGTTGTTGGGGCAGGCCAAGTCCACTTCAAAGCCGTCGTTGTAACCGGCATCAGCCAGCAGCTTTTTTGCGCCTTCAATATCGAACGGCCAACGGGCATCGACCTTTTTGGTCCAGCCATTGACTTGCGGCGACACCAGCGTGCCGGTGGGCTGGCTCAAGCCGCGCATCGACACGCGGTTCAGTGTGGCGCTGTCAATCGCCTGGTACAGCGCTTTGCGCACGCGCACGTCCTTCAGTGGGTTTTTACCTTTGACGCTGGAGCCGACCAACTCGTCACGGAACTGGTCCATGCCGAAGAAAATGGTGCGGTTTTCAGCGCCGTCAAGCACCTTCAGGGCGGCATTGCTGCGCATGCGCCCCAAGTCTTGCAGGCTCGGGTCCAGCACCAGATCAACCTCACCGGACAGCAGCGCGGCTACGCGGGTGGCTTCAGATTTGATTGGTGTGTAAACAATCTCGGTAATGTTGCCGTCCATCTTGCCCCACCAGTTGGGGTTGCGCTTGAACACCATCTTTTGGTCGGGCTGCCAGCTTTCGACCATGAACGGGCCGGTGCCCATCGCATTGCGGTGCGCAAAGCTTTCGTCTTTGGTTTTGATGTCTTTTGGCTCGGTGGATTTATTTTTCTCAGACCAGGCTTTGCTCATCATGCGCAGTTCGGTCAGCTGGTTCATCAGCACCGGGTTGGGCGCTTTCAGCATAATGTCAATTTCGTTTTCATTGACTTTGACGACCTTGTCGATGCCTTGGGCATACACGCCGTAGTTGGACGTTTTGGCCATGGAACGGGTAAGGGAAAACACCGCGTCGTCCGCCGTAAACGGCGTGCCGTCGCTGAATTTCACGCCCTTGCGCAGCGTGATGCGCATTTGGGTGGGGCTGGTCAGCTTCCATTCTGTGGCCAGTTGCGGCTCAATTTTGAAGGACTTGCTGTTGTAATACACCAGCGACTCGTACACCGCAGCATGAACGCCGTTGCCGAGCGCATTGTTTTGCGAGTGAATGTCCATCGTAGGGATGTCGCTTGCGCTGGTCCATTTGAAGGTTTTGGCAGTGACCGGCAAGGCGAATGCCATTGCGGCAGCCAAGAGTGAGAGCTTGAGTTTCATGAAAGGTCCTTTGCGCATCAACCGTTGACAGGTTGAGATGGGTTACACGGAAATAGATTAAAAGCTGAACTATGCCGCAAGTTGGCGCGCGCGACGCAGGGGAGTTTCCCCAAGAATGCGAATTCAGTGCAGTGAAATCGGTGTGTTGGCCAAGCCGCTGTAGCCTTCCAGCGTATCTTCGATTTCTTGCTGCGTGGGAGTATTGAGCTGCCAGGCGCTCAAGCGCTGCGCAAACATTTCCGCCCAGGAGCCGTCCAGGTAAACCTCTTTGCCGGATCGTTTGTCCACAATCTCAAAGCCATTGCGGGCAAGTTGCGGCGTGGTGGGAGGGGGTGCAGAGACTTCTGGAGCGTTGGCGTGAATTTGCACCACCACAAAAGATTCTGAGTCGTAAAGCATTTGCATTGAGGTTTCCTTGAAGCATTTAAGCACGAGACATAGCTTCAGATAGCAACGTTAGTGCCAAGTTCAAGGTTTACAGGGATTACAGGGATTACACCTGATTAAGCGTGGTGAATGTCACGATCGGCCCACCTCACTGAGCTGCTGGTCCACAAAATCGCCGCTGGGCTGGGTGATGCGGTTGCGCACCGGCAGATACCCCAGCGACGGCGCGTACCAAACCTCCACTTTCTGGTCAAAGTCACGGCGCAGCTTGCGTGTCAATTTGAGTGTTTGCATAGGCGCACCGAGTAAATCAAGGCTTTCCGGGGCTTCCACCACAAATGTCCAGGGCTCGGCCTCACGTGGGCCCACGGTGTACAGCGTCACGCTGGCACCGGCCGGGAACTCTGCTGGCCTGGCAGCCAAAATGCCGCCCAGTTGCAGGAACACGCTGACCCGGTCTTGCGCGCCTTCGACCCACGGCGCATCGGGCGTGTTGGCGCTGAAAATAATTTTCCCCTTTGCCGCCTCAAAATGCGCCGCCAATTCGTTTCGGCCCTTGTCTGCAAACCGCGTGGGTGCCAGCCCGCTGGCGGTAATTTGGCCCACGCTGGTCATGCTGCGCGAACCCACCAGAAAAGCGCTCACGCTCAGCGCCGCCTCGTACCTGTCGCCGCTGGCTTTCCAGATCAGCTCCGCCGTGGCCTGGTAATTCAGGCTCTTGGACAAGCCAACGACCTTGTATTGCAGGCGGGCAGAACCCGGCAGGCTGATGGCGGTCACTGGTGTGGTTTGTGGGCCAGCGGACGCTCCGGTGCTGGAGGGCTCTGAAAAAGCTGCAGCAGATAAAGCAGGTGCTGGGGCGGCGGCGGCGGCCTGTGCAACGGTGGTGGTAGACGCCGGTGGGGTTGCTGCTGCGCTTTCAGCCGGCAAGTCGGGCTCCGGTGGCGGCAGAGCGGCACTTTTTGCTATTGTATCAGTAGCTGCTTGCGCCCTGTTTTCTTGCGCTGTAGGCCGATTTGGCTTCATTTTCGGTGCCGGAAGCACTGCTGGCGAGGTCGGCGGCGCGCGTGGCGGTGCTGGCGCTGCTTCAGCAGCGCCGGTCACGGCTGGCGCTTCAATGCTGCGGGTGGCAAACGTTTTAGCGGTCTGCTCGCCCGTCTCAGCGTCGCCGCCCGGTTGCCCCCACTGCGCAGGCGATGCTTGCAGCACCAGCACATGCGCGGCCACCACCACAGCGACCAGCGCGGCCAGCGGCTTCCAGCCGGGCGCGGCGTGTCGCTGGGTCATAAGCGGGTTGCTGGCCACATCATGGTGCAGCGTAACCCAGGTCGCTTGACAACTGCCGGGCAGCGGCTTTCAGCGGGGCCGCCACCGCGCCGTCGTAGTCGGCATCAAAAGACGCCATGGAGCCCAGCGCCACCATGCCCAGCACCATGTGGCCATCGGCATCAAACACCGGGGCGCAAAAACCGCCGACACCCGGCAGCAGTGTGTTCACCACGCGGGCAGCGCCATGTTGGCGGGCCTCGGCAAGCAGCGTGTTGACCGCCTGCAGCGTACCCGGCAAATCTGGCCGACCGAGCTTTTGGATACGCGCCAGCTCAGCTTTGAGCAACACGTCCAGCCGCGTTTTGGCGGCTTTTTGGCGCGTGGCCATGAAGGCCGAAAAGCACAGGCCAGTGGCCGACGACAGCAGCGGCATCACGTCGCCGAGGCGCAAATTGACGGTAATGACGCGTGGTGACTCTTCCCAATGCACGATGGTCGGGCCTTGGTTTCCCCAAACCGCCAGGGCCAGCGTTTGGCCGATTTGCGCCATGAGTGGGGCGATGCGCGCTCTGGCGAGCTTCACCGCATCAATCCTCGCGAGCGAAGCAAGCCCTAACTTTAAAGCTGCGGGACCGAGGTCGTAACGCGTGGTGGCCACGTCCTGCACCACCAACCCCAGGCGCTGAAAACTCACCAGATACCGATGGGCTTTGGCTGCGCTCATGTTGGCCTGCATCGCCAGATCACGCAAATTTAAGGGCGTGCCAGCGTTGCTCAAAACCTCAAGCAGGCCAAAGCCGACTTCAACCGACTGGATGCCTGCGCGTTGGGCGTCGGTATCGATTGCATCATCAAGGGCGGGGCTGCTTTGCGGCATGAAAGTAGTGGGTGGGTTGTGGTTTGGAGGCCGCTTTTGCTGTGCAGTTCAAACCTATAATTTAGGGGCAGATTACTGTTAGGTAAATCGATTTCACTTATCGTAACGCCCGTCTAGCCTTTGACAACACTTTTGAGGACGCATTCATGAAACTCGCCACCTACAAAGACGGCTCACGCGACGGCCAGCTTGTTGTCGTCTCACGCGACCTGACAACTGCGCATTATGCAACTGGCATTGCCAACAAATTGCAGCAGGTGCTGGACGACTGGAACTTCATGTCGCCGCAGTTGCAGGACTTGTATGAGGCATTAAATAGCGGCAAAGCGCGCCACGCATTCCCGTTTGAGCCAGCCCAATGCATGGCCCCGCTGCCACGCGCCTACCAGTGGGCCGATGGCTCGGCATTTATCAACCACGTAGAGCTGGTACGCAAGGCGCGCAATTCTGAAGTGCCGGAAACTTTTTACACCGACCCACTGATGTACCAGGGCGGCAGCGACGACTTTAGTGGCCCAACAGGCGACGTGGTGGTGGCCAGCGAGGCCTTCGGTATTGATTTTGAAGCGGAGATTGCCGTCATTACCGCAGATGTCGGCATGGGCGCAACGCCTGAGCAAGCCCTGGACGGCATTCGGCTGGTGATGCTGGCCAACGATGTGTCGCTGCGCAACCTGATCCCCGCCGAGCTGGCCAAGGGCTTTGGCTTTTTTCAAAGCAAGCCTGCCACGGCGTTCAGCCCCGTTGCCGTCACGCTGGACGAGTTAGGCGATGCCTGGCAAAACGGGCGCCTGCACATGACGCTGCAAAGCACCTGGAACGGCCGCAAGGTCGGCATGTGTGAGGCTGGGCCGGAAATGACGTTTCACTTCGGGCAACTGATTGCGCACCTGTGCAAAACCCGCAACGTACGCGCAGGCAGTGTGATTGGCTCAGGCACGGTCAGCAACAAAGACTGGACGCATGGCTACAGCTGCATTGCCGAAAAACGCGCCATTGAAACCATTGAAGGCGGCGCACCGGTGACCGAATTCATGAAATTTGGCGACACTATTCGTATTGAAGCCAAAGCTAAGGACGGAAAAAGCGTGTTTGGGGCGATTGAGCAGAAAGTGGCTGCGTTGCTTTGACTACAGTTTTAACTACAGAAAGGTTAGCGGCAACTTGGGCAGCATGCTGGGCAAAAACATCCATACCGTTACCGCAGCGAAGCCGATGCCGCCCAGCAAGAGTATTACCACCCAAACCGCCGTTTGCACCAGTTCACGCTCGCGCAACGGTGGTTTGTAAGGTTGGAAAACAAGTAGGGGGCTGGAATCTGCGGGCCGTTGACCTGGGTGAGTTGGCGTCGAGTTGTCGTGCGTTGGGTCTGGAAGCGATTGCATGCGTGCTTTAACTTTTAATGGCGGGCCACGAGCAATGGATGTTGCTTGCTTTGCGCGTGGGCAGTGTAGGTTCAGACGCCAGCAAGGCCCTGCGCACTGCGCCAATGCCCGTCGCTGAAAAGGGTTTCCTTGCAATCCCAAAACTTTTGGGGACTGCTACCTCACCTGCAACACAAACTCCTTGATGCCGCGCAGCAGCATTTCAACCGCCACTGCCACCAGAATCAAGCCCATCAAGCGCTCGACCGCAACCACAAAGCGCGCACCCAGCACGCGCTGAATGCGCTCGGCCAGCACCAGCACCACGGCGCATACCGCCATCGTCACGCTGAGGGCGGCTATCCATTCCCAGCGGCGCTCGGGCGCTTGGGACACCAGCAGCAGCACGGTTGCCAGTGCCGACGGCCCGGCCAGCGCAGGAATGGCCAGCGGAACGATGAGCGGTTCAACTTGGCAAGCCTGAAGATCTTCAACCACTGGCGGCGGAAAGATCATGCGCAAGGCGATTAAAAACAAAATGACCCCACCGGCAATTTGCAGCGCCAGCGCACTCAGGTTCATGACGCGCAAAAAGCCTTCGCCAATGAACATGAAAACCAATAGCAGCGTGAAAGCAATCAGCACCTCACGCAGAATCACCAGCGGCCTGCGCTGGGACGGTACGTTTTTAAGCGCATTGGCAAAAATGGGAATATTGCCAAACGGATCGGTGATAAGCAGCAGCAAAATCGTGGCAGAGGCAAAGGTGTAGGTCATGGCTTAGGCACGGCTCAAATTTTGTACAAGGTGTCCAGCGACTCGAAACCCTTGATCTCCAGCGGGTTGCCAAAGGGGTCGCAAAAAAACATGGTGTGTTGTTCGCCTGGCTGGCCTGCAAAACGCAGTTGCGGCTGCATAACAAACACGGTGTTGGCAGCGGTCAGGCGCGCAGCCATTGCCTGCCAGTCGGGCAAAGCCAGTACCAGACCGAAGTGCGGCATAGGCACCTGTATGCCGCCCACCAGGCCAGTATTTTGTGTTTTAAACGGCTCACCCAGGTGCAGTGAAATCTGGTGGTTGAAAAAATCAAAATCCACCCAGGTGGATGTAGAGCGCCCTTCCTGGCAGCCCAGTACCTGGCCGTAGAACTGGCGCGCCTGATCAAGGTTGGTCACATTGAAGGCAAAGTGAAACAGGCTTTTCATGGTGTCGGGAAGGTGGATATTGGTGGTGGATTTGACTGCTGCTCACTATTATATTAGTAGCTGCTTGCGCCCATATTTATTACGCCAGATGCTGATTTGATACTATAAATTCATGAAAGCGATGTCAGTGGGTCAGTGATTCAGTGGGTTTGCCGCGTTTGATGCGCGTCAAGCCCCACAATAGCCACATGACGCTGACTGAACTCAAATACATTGTGGCGGTAGCGCGTGAAAAGCACTTTGGCAAAGGCGCAGACGCCTGCCATGTGTCGCAACCCACCCTCAGCGTCGCCATTAAAAAGCTGGAAGAAGAACTGCAGGTCAAGCTCTTTGAGCGCAACGCCAACGAAATTACCGTGACGCCGCTGGGTGAAGAAATCATCCGGCAAGCGCAAAGCGTACTGGAGCAGGCCGACAACATCAAAGAAATTGCCAAGCGCGGTAAAGACCCGCTGGCAGGCAGCTTGCGGCTGGGCGTAATCTACACCATTGGGCCGTATTTGCTGCCCGAGCTGGTTCGCAAAATTATCACGGCCACACCGCAAATGCCGTTGATGCTGCAAGAAAACTTTACCGTGAAGCTACTCGAAGAGCTGCGTAATGGCGACATCGACTGCGCGATTTTGGCGGAGCCTTTCCCTGACAGCAACCTGGCAATTGCACCGCTGTATGACGAGCCTTTTATGGCGGCGGTGCCGACATCGCACCCACTGGCCAAGCGGGCCAGCGTGACGGCTGAAGAAATGAAAAGCGAGACCATGCTGCTGCTGGGCAATGGCCATTGCTTTAGAGACCACGTGCTCGAGGTTTGCCCGGAGTTTGCGCGCTTTTCAAGCAATGCAGACGGCATTCGCAGGAGCTTTGAAGGCTCGTCGCTGGAGACCATCAAGCACATGGTGGCGGCCGGCATGGGCATTACGCTGGTACCGCGCCTGGGCGTACCCGCTGCGGCACTGGCTGCGCAGGCCGCTGCAGCCGCACCGGTTAAAAAAGGTGCCAAAAAGGCGCCAGCCACTGAAGCGCCTCTCATCACCTATTTGCCATTCATAGGCCACATTCCCAGCCGCCGCGTGGTGCTGGCGTGGCGGCGCAGCTTTACGCGCTACGAGGCAATTGCCGCGCTGCGCAATGCGATTTACGCTTGTGAGTTGCCGGGTGTGACGCGGCTTTCTTAGCGTGGCGGTTTAAAGACTTTCGGGCATCGCCAGGCCGCACTTCCAGCAACTTTCAAATCCGCCCTCGACCGTTTCGCCACACGCGCACAACCAGCGTCGCTGCGGTGTGTTGCGCAAATCGTCCAGCAACTTGCGTGCAGCGGCTTCTTCGTGGTCATTGGTCAGCCACACCTCGGGCAGGCACTGGTCGGGCGGCAGCTCACCGGCAATACCACTTAAAAAATAGCGCTGCACACTGGCTGAAAACCCGGCTTGCTGCAGCGTGTCGGCCCACAGCGCTGCAATGGCAATATTCGGGGCTTGGGTCAAGCGGCGCATAGCTGTAGTGTATGCCAAAATGCTATTAGTTTAGTAGCTGCTTAAACCCGTATTTATTGCGCTAGAGGCCAATTTAGCCTAGTAAACGCTACTTTCTGGCATTTTCAAGCGCCCGGTCGGCATAGCGGTTAAAGCGCCACGCGGTGGCTTCTTGCGTAATGCGCCGCCAGGTGCTGCGCTTGGCAAAAGGCGTCATGCTGGGCCAATGCTGCACTTCATCAAACGTGCGGCCGCAACCTTTGCACATTTCGTCGCCCTGGCTGGTTGAGCAAATGGCAATGCACGGCGCATCAACCGTGGTGTCGTACCAGGCTTGCCAGGCGGTCATGGCCTTGGGAGGAAAGCCCGCCACGCCGACTTCGTCTTCACGGTAAAAAACCATCAGCGCATAGACCTCGGCCAACGCCCGCAGCTCGGGCGCAAGCGTGATGCCGTCAGGCGATGGCGAGCGGTCGCGCCAGTAGTTGATGGCGGCTTCAATGTCGGTGATGTGGATGGCGCTCATGAGCTGTTGATTATCGCGGTGATCATGTTTGGGTTATGGGTTTGGGTTATTCTCCAAATTATGAAATTCATTCTCAAATGGTTGTGCAGTGCTTTGGCTTTGCTGGCCGTGGCTTATCTTTACTCGGGTGTGGTGGTCACCAGCTTTACTGGCGCATTGATAGCGGCTGCGGTGCTGGGTGTACTTAACACTGTTCTCAGGCCGCTCTTGGTGTTGCTGACGCTGCCAGTGACGCTGGTGACGCTGGGGTTGTTCATGTTTGTCATCAACGCGCTGATGTTCTGGGCGGCTGCCAGTCTGGTCAGCGGCTTGAATGTCAATGGCTTTTGGGCCGCGCTGATTGGCTCGCTGATCTACTCATTGCTGCAGCTTGCGATCGACTTTGTCCTGGAGCGCTTGTTCTCGAACAAGTGAGTCAACCTGGCGCGCCCGGGTGTCGATGATCGACGCATCCATAAAGTCTCCACTGGCCGGGTTGCTGCGCAGCATGGCTTGGGCGGCACGCAACCTGTCTAGCGCAGCGGGGTAATCCTGCTGGGCTACCTGCGCTTCAGCGTCCGCGCGAATCGCCCGGGCGTTTAAATTCTGGTTACCGTAAGCCACCGCCAGCAGCCGCCAGGCGGACGCGTCCTTCGGATGATCCGCCACCCAGCTGCTCAAGCGGCTGGCAACGTCTTTGGGCTTGCCTGCAGCCAGCAGCGCACGTGACTGGAGTAACAGCGCGGCGCGTGTGGTGCTTTTGCTGATGTCAATTTGTGCAGCATCCGGCGGCACCTGGCCTGTTTCAAGTGCAACTTCTATTTGCAATAGCGCCAGTGTTTTGCTGGCCTGTGAATCTTGCGGTTGACCGGCCAGACCAGCACGCAATTTGTCAGCATAGGTTTGCGCAGTCTTGAAGTCGCGCGATTTGAGTGCTGCCAGCACGCCAGCGTACAGCGCGCCAATCGAACGTGCATCACTTGCCGTATTTACGTTGGCCGTAATACGCTGCGCCTCTGCCGTCATGGCGCGCAAACTATCGACACCGGGGTCAGCCAGCACCCGGGCCCGGGCTGACATCATGGCGTGATGCAGCGCCTGCTGTTGCGCAGCGACAGCATCAGTTGCATTGAGCGCCCTAGGTGCGGCCAGCTGCTGGCGCGCCTGCGCATCGCCGATGCGCTCTGTGCTCAATGGGTGCGTACGCAAATAGGCAAAACCGCCGCTGTCGTTCAACCGTGCGGCTTGCTGCAGCTTTTCAAACATGCCCACCACACCGCGCGGGTCAAAGCCTGCATCCACCATCACGCCCGTACCGACCCGGTCTGCCTCGCGCTCCATGTCACGTGAAAAATTGAGCTGCGTTTGCGCCGCCATGGCCTGACCACCTGCAATCACCGCATTGGCGGCCTGCGGGTTTTTGCTGGCGGCCAGCAAACCCAAAATCATGGTGCCAATCATCCACGGCGCAGAGCGCGATTGCTGCGAAATAAGCCTTGAAATATGCCGCTGCGACACATGGCTGAGCTCATGGCCCAGCACCGCCGCCAGCTCGTTTTCCTGTGGGTCGGTCTCTGGCTTCAGTACGTCGGGCGTGAAGTAATTGGCTACAAAACCCGTATCGAATTGGCCGGAGCGGAACGCCTCGTGCTCCATCACAAACTTGCAGAAAGGCAACGTAGTTTGCACACCCGTAATCTGATATTCGTCGATGGCGCGGATCATTTTCTGAATCGCGGCTTCGCGGGTGTCGCCATACGTGATGAGTTTGGCAATCATGGGGTCATAATAAATGGGAATAGCCATGCCCTGCTCGAAACCATCGTCTACGCGCACGCCGTTACCTTGCGGCCGTACGTAGGTTTCCAACGTACCTACGTCGGGCAGAAAATTGTTGGCAGGGTCTTCGGCATAAACACGTACCTCCACGGCATGACCCTTTATTTTCAGGTCTTCCTGCTTAATAGTCAAGGCTTTACCTTCGGCCACGTAGATCATCTGCTCAACCAGATCCACGCCCGTGATGAGCTCAGAAACGGGGTGCTCTACCTGAAGGCGGGTGTTCATTTCCAGGAAATAAAAATTTAGATCGGCATCCACGATGAACTCGACGGTACCGGCTCCGTAGTAGCCGCAGGCCCGCGCCACATCAACGGCCGCCTGCCCCATTGCCTCCCGGATTTCAGGCGTGAGAATGGCCGAAGGGGCTTCTTCTACCACTTTCTGATACCGCCGCTGAATAGAACATTCGCGCTCGAAAAGGTGAATAATGTTGCCGTGCTGGTCGCCCAGTACCTGAATCTCAACGTGTCGGGGCGAGGTCACGTACTTCTCGATAAAGACTGACCCATTGCCAAACGACGAGATGGCTTCGCTCACGGCACGGTCCATTTGCTCGTCGAAATCGGTGGCTTTTTCCACCAACCGCATCCCTTTTCCGCCGCCACCCGCGCTGGCTTTAATAAGAATGGGATAGCCGATTTTGGCCGAAATAACCTTGGCTTCGTCGCGGTCGGTAATGGCATCGGGCGTGCCGGGAACCATCGGAATGTTGTAGCCCGAAACGGCGGCTTTAGCGGATAACTTACCGCCCATCACCTCGATACTTTCGGGCGAAGGGCCAACAAAAATAAGGCCCGCCTCACGTACCTGGCGGGCAAACCCGGCGTTTTCTGACAGAAAACCGTAGCCGGGATGAATAGCATCGACACCGAGCTTTTGGCAGACAGCAATGATGGCATCGCCCCGCAGGTAGGATTGAACCGAGGGCGGTGGCCCCACGCAAACGGCTTCGTCGGCATAACGAACGTGCGGCGCGTTTCGGTCGGCTTCGGAGTAGATGGCCACGGTCTGGATGCCCATTTCGCGGGCCGTCCGCATGATACGCAACGCAATTTCGCCCCGGTTAGCAATCAGAAGTTTCTTGATGATTGGCATAGATTAAGGTTTCTCGCAGATGTTCGCGGATTTCAACGCAGATTTTCGCAAATAAGAAGGTAATCAGCGAACATCTGCGAGTTAATTCGTGAAAATCTGCGAGAGCTTGTTTGATGGAAACCGTCCCGTTGTATTTCCGGCATTGATTTGTACGGTCGGAACCTAAGACGTATTTTTGCACTTACCGCGTAATAAACAGGGCCTTAGCCCGCTAAACTATAGCAATAAGTGGATTTATTTGAGAAACTGCGCACCAACTTAGGTCCCATCGGATCGTCGACGCGGGCGTTCAACGGCCACCATTACTTTGCATTCCCAAAGCTCGAAGGTGAACTTGGCCCACGCATGCGTTTTCGGGGGAAAGAGGTACTCAACTGGAGTCTCAACAACTACCTCGGCTTGGCCAACCACCCTGATATCAGGAAAGTCGACGCCGACGCGACGGCCGACTGGGGTTTAGCCTACCCGATGGGTGCCCGCATGATGTCGGGCAACAGCGATTTGCACGAGCAATTCGAGAAGGAATTAGCCCAGTTTGTCGGTAAGGAAGATTCGTTTCTGCTCAACTACGGCTACCAAGGTATTATGTCGGCCGTCGAAGCTGTTGTGGACCACCGCGACGTGATTGTCTACGACGCCGACTGCCACGCCTGCCTGATCGACGGTATCCGGCTCCACAAAGCCAAAATGGGCGCCTACTACAAATTCAATCACAACG
>ENA-OFCE01000539-OFCE01000539.1-metagenomes-genome-assembly--contig:-NODE-539-length-24479-cov-6.475229_pt1 | contig 24479 bp, 24 predicted proteins | sample MGYA00153388_OFCE01 | MGnify analysis MGYA00153388
CGATTGCGGCGTTCGATGACTTCAAAAAAGAAGGTGGGAGATTCAAAGATTGGCTGAGTAAATATCTGTAATAGGATCTCTTCAGGTGTAAATGTAGACCAATCCATCAAAATTTGGAGCTGTTCGAGTTGTTGCCATTCATCACTGGTTAATATGAGATTTTGTTCGGTTCTAGCCCGATTTTGTAAGTTAGCATAATAAGTCTGCGGGATTGGTAGAAAAGCTAAGTGCTGCTGTTGCATTCGATCGATCGTTTCTAGAATACTATTAGTTTGCAATGCAATATGTTGAATTCCTGCACCTCGATTAATATCTAAAAACTCTTGAATTTGCGAATTGACAGAAGTAGGCTCATTAATATTAAACCTAATCTTGCCACAGGAACTAATTAGAGCTTTACTCACCAGTCCCGATTTCTGAGTCTGAATATCAAATGTCTGCTGTACTTGAAAATTAAACAGATCTCGATACCAGAGCGTAGCTAGTTCGAGTTCCCCAACACCAACATTTAACACAATATGATCGATAACTAAAATCCTCTGATGAGGATCGCTCGGAGCGGGGATCTGTTCTAATGGAGCTTGAATAATTGTATGCTCGATCGCACCCCAACCCCTAATTCTCAACCACGGCAATCGATCTAGCTCAGAAGAAACTGCCACAATTTCGATTTCCAATCGCTCTATTTTTCGCCTAATTTCAGCTAAATCTGACACCCGAAACGAGACATCTTTTACCCCCGACGGATGTAGCTTGAGATACTCAGCGACGGGACTAGAACAATTAAGGGGTGAGGATATTGAAAATAATAGGTGAGAATTACCAACTAGATACTCGATCGTATGTTCGTTCGATCGATTACCTAGATTTTGCAACCCCATTTGCGTGACTAATAAGTCTTGTGTTTGAGTAGCATCTACAACATAGAAATGAATGCAATCTATTTCCATAAAGTCAAATTCTAACGATCGTGTCAAAAGGATTGAAGCTTAAATATTAATTAAAAAATGATATCTGAAAAAGAGAATAGATAATATTCTGTAGGGTGGTCAGTGTCCACCAGCTAGGGCTTAGGCAATCTCTATCTAATAAATATTTACACCTAGCTACTTACCCATCACAATCTAAACTCCTCGCCATAATTAATAAAGGTAATAAATTTAAGACACTCTCCTGAGGAAAAAAGTCTTAAATTTTTACCCATCTTACTTAAAAGACGATATTTACGAGCCGATAGTTCGTAATCTAACAGTCTATTTTGAAATTATTTTGTGGCGGCAATCAGACCAAAGCGAATCAATCCACTCCGATAACCCTCACTCATCAATCGTAATGACATCGCCGCCTCGATCGTTTTTCGACCTGCCTTGAATAGCCCAAATATAGCCTGAGGTGTAATCGCCGAATCGATCACCACATCCCAAAATGGGGCAACTGCGGTAGACCAATCATCAGCACGCAAATCTTTGAATCCACAGGCTGTAACAATTTCGGTGTATTCTGGCAACGAAATTACATATGGCAAACAATACACCCGATAAATATCCTGTAAATGCTTTTGCTCTTGGGCGGTCAGGGGAGTTGTCAGCGTCGTCGGGCGATGGCACCAGGTGACAAAAATCAGCTTCCCACCTGGTTTCAATACTCGATAACACTCTTGTAAAAATTTCAGCTTATCTGGCATGTGTTCGCCACTTTCCAACGACCATACCAAGTCGAAACTATCGTCAGCAAATGGCATCGCTAACGCGTTCGCCACCTGAAAATCAGTCTTTGCTTGTAAACCCGCCGCTCGCGCTCGTTCCTTGGCTCGATTGGCTTGGACTGGAGAAAGGGTAATTCCCGTTACCCTAGCACCAAATTTTTCAGCTAAATAGAGGCTGCTGCCACCAATTCCACATCCAACATCGATAATATTTTGGGGTCGAGCGATGGTAAAGTCACCAGCCCAAGTAAGTATTTCTTCAATCAGGTCGATTTGTGCCTGACGACGATCTAGTTTATAGTTTCCATCTTCACCATAGTAGCCGTGGTGCATGTGTTCGCCCCAAATTCCTTCCCATAGATTGCTCGAAGCATCATAGAATTCTTGAATTTGTCGATCCAGTTCGGTACTCATTTAGGAAATCTCGGCTGATAGTCTGCTCCGATATTCTAACAAATTGCTCTGAGTGTGTTTCGGTCTATCCCATTGGAGCGCACGATCTAGGTATCTCGATCGAGATTTTAGCGATGAAAGTATCCGCGAATCGATCGATCGTCAATAGCAATTTTAGGAGCGATTAGATAACAGTTAAATATTATTTTCTATCTCGATCGCGAGTATCTTTTTTGAGCGAAATGTGCATATTTAGTATTTTACTTGAATGACGATCGATCTAATAGCCAATTGTTGATATTTGCGCGATCGTCCATCGCCAACCAGGCGACGCACTCTGTCTTCTCCCCGTCAGTTACCAACATTGCGGTCGGATATTCTTACCCTTCGTCGATGACGAGCCGAAAACTACGGAAATTATGTCGAAGGTATTGCTGTTGGCGAAAGATAAAGAAATTCAATATCCAACAATTTTAGAGCGGATTTTAGTAAAGTAAGTAATTGTTGAACAAAATAACAGTAAGACCCAACGATATCAATCTGACAAAATAGATTATTACTTCTAATTATAGATAAAGCCCAGATTAAAAGCTCTCACCCAAACCCGCACAAATTTATATTTTGCATGTAATCAGAATACCAATCAGTCGTCCATCCATTTTCATCACACAAGCTCACAAGTTGTTCTTCGTTATTAATTACACGAGCTGTTATAATTTTATGAATATCTTTGTGTGTTATCAATCCATTCCATGTACGATCGGATAAGTCTGGATATACTGCAACACTCCTTATATGAGAAAATTGCATATTTGCCACACAGTATTTCTTTGGCTTTTGTGAGATAATTTCAAAAGGTTTACCTGTTAATTCATCTTTTGTTATTTTCAATGATCTAAGTCTAGTTTTCTTGAGCAAAGGTCTAAAAGTATTCAAATGTTCATAACGTTCGTTGCGAATTAAACGAGCATCTTTAGAGTCTCTAATCTGTCGATAAGTTTCTTCCGAATAACGAATATAAGTTTCTCTTTTAATTGACCCCGCCGATTGCAGGATTTTATCAATCAGTCCAGAAATCACATTTCCTCTAACATAAAGACTTCCTTCATATTGTTTTTTATCTTCTTCGAGAATACTGTTATCTATATGAAAACTTGCAGTAGCTTTATCAGTTCTAAGAACTCGATGTAAAAGTGATGTAGAAATCCATACAATTCCGTTAGGATCGACAATTGTAGTAGTCATCCATGCATTATAGATAGATTTAAATGTTCTGGAATCTAACTTTGAATCTGGTGGCAATTCAAACTTTAATCCAAGATCTGACGCAAATAGTTTAATCTGAATAATTTGACTCATTTTCGGATCATGTTATTAAATATTTCAGAGAGCTTGTTCGTGGCAACTGCTGATTGTGGATGATTACATCGATCTGGATGAATTAGCTTGGCAATTTCATTACGCCATTTTTTTGCTTTTTCACTATCTCTGTAGTAAGATCTGTCAATTTTCAATTCTTGTAGTCTTTGATCTCCATCTAATTTCACAAGTGCATAGATAATTCGTGCAGCTTCAGATTTAAAATAAAGAGAATCTCCATCATAAAAATTTATTTCTTTAGAAAATCCTAAGGTAGATATTGCTTTAGAAGATATTGTAAAACTGCGGAGATGTTCGACTACCTCTAACAAGTTTTTCCAGCCACGAACTTTTAGTTGTAGTCTTGTGCCCAAATAATCTTGTATAGCATGACGAACATCTTTGAAAGAGCTACAAGACTGAAGCTCTTTTAACGTAGTAGATTGAATCCAGTTCATGATTCACTATATATTGTAAAATTAATTTTGGAAGGGACTATTAATTAACCGATCGACCTGAGTACGAGTTAATTTCACCCATCTTTCTGAAGTCTTTTTTTCAATTTTTATGCCATTCAACTGTACAGGAACTCTGTGAAAATCTTCTTTTCCAAATTCAATCCCTTCTCCTGTAGGGGAATGGTGAATAAAGATTGTTTTGACTGGATCTAAACTATGTTTTTGGATGATATCTGAAACAACAGTTTCAATACAGTTAGTTGCCGATGCTCCTTGGTTGGCAGGCAATTCTGAAATAATGACTACGGACGGAGAAAGATCGTATAAACTTATTTGGCAATAGGACTCCTGATTGAATCCTTGAAAAGATAAGATTTCTCTGCGAGGATGCGTTGAAATGTTGCTACGGCTTGCCATAAACACGATGGAGTATCCAGTACCTACTTAGTATTCCCAAGCAATCAGCCTAAATTTAGATTTTAGGTGGACTATTCATCTCAAATCTGCAAAACCATCGATCGAGTTCTACTCACGACCCCGATTGGGTTTACAATCCACAAACCCGTTGGTCTCTGACCTACCGGAGGTAATTGCCCCACTATCCAAATATCCAGCCAAAGCCATCTAGATTACCGCCTCAACTAGAAAATCTATCTCGATCTCTGGACTACTAAGCAAATCTCTAGATACAATTAGAGTAATAACCCTTGTATTGTGGGATTCAACCTATGCCAAAAACAGTATGGGCAACCTTTTCACAGGGAAAAATTGAATTGTCACAGCCGATTACCGTTCCTGATGGAACGAGGGTACTCGTAACAATTCTACCTAACGATGAGAGCGAGTTCTGGCTCAAGGCTACCCAAACCTCACTAGCCGCCGTTTGGGATAACGATGAGGATGATATCTATGCCCAGCTACACTAAAGATGATTTGACGATCGCTCGTTCGAGGCTGATGTAGCTCAACTCGATCGGTTGTTGGCAGGTGCTAAAATTAAATAGTAGTGACTATACTTTCCAGTCATGGCAGCCCTTACCCTCAATCTCAACTCGATTTCCAATCTCAGCCGCAGCCAATTTCGGCAGATTGCGATCGACAATCCAGACATGAAGCTGGAACGCAACAAAGAAGGCTATCTAATTATTATGGCTCCGACAGGCGGTGAAACTGGTAGCTTTAATTCCGATCTGAATGGACAATTATATGTATGGAATCGCACCAGTCAAGGCGGGAAAATATTTGATTCTTCCACTGGCTTTGAGCTTCCAGGCGGTGGAGATCGATCGCCTGACGTGGCTTGGATTACACTTGACAAATGGGAAGCTCTCACAGCAGCAGAGCGGCGGGGATTTTTGCCACTGTGTCCAGATTTTGCGATCGAACTGATGTCTCGCTCTGATTCTTGGATTCAAACGCAAGCAAAAATGGTGGAGTACATAGAGAGTGGTTGTCAGCTCGGTTGGCTGCTAGATCCCAAAGGCAAACGTGCCGCTATTTATCGCATTGGCAAGCCCCCAGAACTTTTGACTGCGCCCAATTCATTATCAGGGGAAGACGTATTACCAGGATTTGTACTTGATGCTAGGTTTTTGTGGAGCTAACCTGGTTGAGCGATGATATCGATCTGCTGGAATACCATCAGATCTGGCGATTTGAAGATCCCGATCGAGTTTTTTCACTGTCCAAGAGTAGGGGCAATTTAATAATTACCCCTACCCTAAATTTTGAAGATGACAGCTTTGCTGTAAATCATCCCTAAATTCAGTCTTCTTTAGCAAGATTATTAGCAGCTAAAATCGGTGTGGATTCCGAAGTATTTAGCGACCAGGTGCGATCGGTAGTAAAGTCTAAGAGCGACTGGTGATAATCGCTCAAACTTTCTCGATGTCCAACGCTTAAAAATGTCATGCCAGAATTTTTTAGTTGTTGATATAACTGTTTTTCATTCTGAGCATCCAGCGCACTAGTAGCCTCATCTAAAATCGCATAGCGAGGTTTGTTGAGCAGCAGTCGCGCAAAAATTAACCGTTGTTGTTCGCCTAAAGATAGCACCTGTGCCCAATTTTGTTCGGTGTTGAATCCACCATGCTGTCGTTCTAGATCGGGTAAGTTTACCTGAATCAAAATTTGGCTCAGATAAGCATCTTCGATCGACGCATCCATATGTGGATACAGCAGTTGATCTCGGAGTGTTCCCAGCACCATATAGGGTCGTTGAGGTAAAAAGAGCATTTGCTCCAGTGGCGGGCGGACGATCGTTCCTGTACCTGCATCCCACAGTCCCACGATCGCTCTGAGCAATGAACTCTTCCCGCACCCGCTTGGCCCCCTGACTAGTAATCCTTGACCTGGTGAGAGCTTTAGCGATAAGTCCTCGATCAACGTCCGTTGACGATTGGGCGTTTGGAGTGTCATCGCGGCTAATTCTAGCCGCTGCTCGATCGGATCGGCTGGATTGGTGATTTCAGTCTCGATCTTGGGCTGTTCGGTACCGTCAGGCTGGTGAGCACTCAGGTGGCTATTTTCCACCGACTCCAAGAAGGTGTACAGCCGCTCGACACCCGCACCAAAAGTAGTCAGAGACTGAAAGCGTGCCACAATCAGATTGAGCGAGAAAAAGACCCGGATGAAAGCTCCCTGTGCCTCGGTAACTTTACCCACCTCTAGCTCACCTGCAAAGATGCCAGGGGCGACGACAATTGCTGGCAGAATGAAGGGAATAAATTCGTAAGCATTGGTCAAAATATTGAGATTTAATTCCCAAAAAATTAACCGTTTGAAGTTGTCAAACACTTCTCCAAATCGACCTTTAATCCGATCTGATTCATACTGTTCCCCCTGGTAAAAAGCGATCGCTTCAGCATTTTCGCGCACCCGAACTAAACTAAATCGGAAATCAGCTTCTGTTTTAAGCCGTTCAAAATTCAATCGCATTAAAGGCTTGCCAAATACTCCAACTGTCGTCAAAGTGCCGATCGACGCGTAGACGACCAGAAACAAGATCAATGGCTGAGATATGCCCCACAGTACGCTGGTAAAGGCACCGATCGCTAGTAGCGAATCGACAACTGCTAGTAGCAGCGTCAGCGACTCATGAGTAAAGTTTTTGATATCTTCGGCAATCCGTTGATCGGGATTATCGATATTAGCTTCGGCATAATTGAGATTATAAAATGCCCGATCCTGGAAGTAGCGATCGATTAAATAACTAGTTAACCATTGTCGCCACTCTACACCCAACCTGTCGCGCAAATAAACATATCCCGCATAGAGTGGTGCATAAACAACTAATGTCCCCGTAAAGACTAGAATCGTCTGCCAAAATCTAGCTTCATCGTGGGCAGATAACGCCGAGATGAGTACGCCGCGCTTGTTGTTGAGTAATACGCTCAGTCCGGTGTATCCTAATGACAACAGGACAACCGCTAATAATAGCCCGCGCGCCCGCCATTTTTCTTCGCTCGACCAGTAGGACTTGGCGATCGCCCAGAACTGCTTAAATATGATTAAATTAAATCGTTGCATTGCTTTTGGTATTTACTGCGGCGATTAGTTCTTGCATTGTACCGACTATCGATCGATGACACTATCGATGCGGCACATCAGAGCCTACGCCAAGGTGGCGCGAAAGAACTTACCCCGACTTCCACAGCGCAACACGGTAGCTTGAAACGGGGGACTGAGCATCCTAGAATTTGATTAATCCAATTTCACTACCATCTTGCCAATATTTTTGCCCTCAAATAGACCGAGGAATGCTTCTACGGCTCGATCGATCCCTACGACTACTGTTTCTTTATTTATCAATTTTCCAGCGCGGAAATAGCCGCCTACTTCCCGTTCAAATTCGCCCAACAGAGGGAGCGAGTCAATGACGATTAGTCCTTTCATCGTCAATCTTTTAATCACCATATTGAATAGATTGGCAGGGCCAGGTTGGGGCTTTTCGTCGTTATACCCAGAGATGCCGCCACAAGCAATAATCCGACCGTAGATGCGTAATGCTGATAGTGCCGCTGCGAGCGTTTCACCACCGACATTATCAAAGTAAACATCGATCCCGTCTGGTGCCGCCTGGTTGAGTTGTTCCAGGACAGAGGCAGTCTTATAATTGAAGACTCGATCGAATCCGCATTCTTGCAGAAACTTGACTTTTTCTGGCGATCCAGCCGAGCCAATAACTTGACAGCCGCGTAATTTTGCCAGTTGTCCAGCCACACTACCCACTGCACCAGCGGCTCCTGAAATAAAAATTACATCATCATTGACATCCACCAAATTCAACCCCGCCCAAGCAGTTAAGCCCGTCGCACCCAATGCCCCAAGGTAAATTGACAGAGGTTGAATTTCGCGACTGACTGGATTCAACTGTTGAGGCGTAGCGATGAAGTATTCCCGCCAACCACAGTTAGAAGTGACGACATCCCCTGGCTGGAATGCCTCGGCGCGAGACTCGACGATCTCCCCGACTGCTGCACCTTCGAGTGTTTTACCCAACTCAAACGGAGGTACATAAGATTTTGTGTCGTTCATCCGACCGCGCATATATGGATCTACGGACATATAGAGATTGCGAACCAACACCTGTCCCTCTGGCAATGGTGCTAGTTTGTGCTGTACGAGGCTAAAGTTAGCTGCGGTGGGTAGTCCATTCGGGCGGGAGGCTAATTGAATTTCACGGCTGATGATAGTTGTCATAATTTTTTTCTCTGATTAATAGGAAATCTCTTGACGATCGCGAAAAAACTTGCCACTCAAATCGGAGTCAGCGTTCATTGCCAACCAAATCGCCGTATCGGCTCCTTGCTCTGGAGATCTTGCTGCGGATGCACCGCCCATATCTGTTCTCACCCAACCAGGACACATCGAATTAACGGCAATTTCTTGAGATTTCAGTGCTGCTGCTAACATAATCGTCACACCATTGAGAGCGAGTTTTGATAAGCAATAGCTAGGTGAATCGGCAGATAGTCCAGCCAAGGCACCCAAGCCGCTGGAAACATTAATTACGCGAGCAGCAGGAGCTTTTTCTAGTAGTGGTAGATAGGCTTGTGTCGTCCGAATCACACCAAAAGTATTGGTATTCATTGCCAGTTCTAGTAGGTTTCGATCGATCGTGAGGATATTTATGCCCTCATCTGGAAAAATACCTGCATTGTTAATCAAGACATCGAGATGTTCAAACTCCTGACTATAAGTAGCAACTGCTCGCTCGATCGAATCATCGTCAGCAACATCTAGCACTAAGGGATGCACTCGCTCGGATTGAAGTTGCTCGATTGCGGCTTTGGCTTTGTCGATCGATCTAGCTGCTAAAGTAACTTCAAATCCGGCGGTGAGCAATCCTTGACAAATGGCAAATCCAATCCCTTTATTGCCGCCTGTAACTAAAGCATGTTTGTGTCGCTCGGGTTGAAGATTCATGTTTATCCTCCTGTTTAAATAAAGATTTATTATCGATTTGTCGAAGGCTACGCCAACGAACGGCTTGATGCTTGTGCCCAGCTATAAAAAAGATCGCCTTACGGTTGTCTAATTGTGGATAATCCGGCATCCTCACGGACACTCTGCTGCAATACTGTGGCATCGAGATCCCCTCGACCCTTTGCCATACTCACCAGCAATCGATCGCGCAATACACTCACTACAGGCATGGCGACCTGAGCCGTTTCGCCCACGTTCAATGCCAGATTCATATCTTTGAGTGCTAGGGATAGTTTGAATCCAGGATCGGGTAATTTACCGCTTGATAAAATGCTGGCATAAGTCTTGAAAATCGGCGCAGCAAACATGGTGCTGGTAATAGCATCGGCAAAAACTTGAGGATCGAGTCCACTTTGTTCGGTAAATGTCAGCACTTCGGACAGAATCTCGATCGTATTGAGTACCAAGATATTCGCCGCCAGCTTGGCGATGTGTCCAGCGGCAGGATCTTCTCCCACATCAGAGCTACCGCGCCCCATTGCCGCAATGACTGGCATCATCCGCTCTTTTGCTGCTTTCGAGCCGGATACCCACATCGTCAGTTGTTTGGCAGCCGCCGCATCAGGGCGGCCAGATACTGGAGATGCTACATAATCCGCACCGCTTTGGGCATGAAACTCTGCTAGTTCTCGCGCAAGTTGAGGGGATATTGTACTCATCGAAAGATGTATGCCGTTCTGTCCCAGAGCGTTACCGATGCCATCTTTGCCAGTGACGATTTCAGCTAAAGCCGCATCGTTGGCTAGCATGGTGACGACGATGCCATCCGCCGCCGCAGCAGCAGGGCTGTCAACAACTTCGGCACCGAGTTTAATTAGTTCGTCAGCTTTGCTTTTGGTGCGGTTATAGATTCGGAGCTTGAATCCTCCCTCAATTAAGTTCCGCGCCATTGGTAGCCCCATCGCACCAAGACCGATAAAGCCGATCGTCTTGTCTATTTGACTCATCCCATTTCTCCCTAGTTCTCAAGTTTAGTTCGTACATCGAGTCAGTTATTTGGCTCGCAATCGCCAAGGTGATACCAATTTAAAGAATTAAAGCGACACTTTACCCCACCCTGCCTCCCCTTATAAAGGGGATTAGCTCATCTATCGTCTATCAAACTTAATTAGCATTTATTTTCTGGCGTTGCTGATTCGAGGGATGATTTCCCTTTTTGTGCAACTCCCCCAGTCCCCCAGTACCCCATCTTTCCAGTCCCATCAGCAACGCCTATTTTCTCTCCCCGCCTAAGAGAGGCTGGGGCTGGGCGATCCTTTCCCTTGGGTTATTCCTGACTTTTCGTTGGCGACACTCAGCTTCGTCAATGACAAATAATGCTACTAGCACCGCCCCGATCGCCAACCATACAGTCGCGCCTATCCCTGCCCCAAATCCGGCAGTTAATGCCATCTTTTGGACATCAGTTGCTCCACCTAATTGAGCCATTATTGCCTGAGTCCGAGCTGTGGAGATAGCCACGACGATCGCTAGTCCCAAAGCCGCCCCAATCTCTTGAGAGGTAGTGAGCAAGCCTGATGCCATCCCTTGTTCGCGAGATTCGATCCCCGCAGTTGCCGCGATCGTCACAGCCACTTGGACGAGGACGATACTAAAACCAGTAATTACCATCCCTGGCAAGAGATCGCGCATGAAGTCACCTTGAATGGGAATCCGACTCAAGTGCTGTAGTCCTAGTGCTCCCAACGTGATGCTACTAATGAGCGTATTTTTGATCCCAAAACGGGTGACTGCTGATGTGGCGACAGCCGCCGCCACGATCGCCGCGATCCCATGAGGCAAAAACGCCAATCCCGTTTGCAGAGCAGTGTAATTGAGTACTTGCTGCATATACAGTGTCAGGATAAAAATGGTCGAACCGATCGCCGCATACATCAACAATCCAATCAGATTGGCTCCGGTTAGCGTCCGCAAGCGAAATACCCGCAGCGGGATTAGTGGCGATCGCACATGTGCCTCAATCCAGACAAACAGAGCCAGCAGAGCCAGAGCGATGCTAAATAGCATGAATGTCTGGGCACCCCAGCCCGTTTGATTCGATTGCTGAAGTGCCAATACCAGCGTCATCAGTCCCGATGTCACCGTCACCGCACCCCACCAATCGATTTGTGGAGCCGATTGCACTCGACTCTCTTGCAGCAAGAATGGCGTGAGTCCCAGCGTCAGCAATCCGAGCGGTACATTGATAAACATCACCGATCGCCAACCGAGGGTATCAGTGAGAATGCCTCCCAGCAACACTCCTGCGGCGAAACCACTAGCAGCAACTGCCCCCCAAATGCTCAAGGCACGATTGCGTTCTCGTCCTTCGGCAAAGTTTGTCGTCAGGATCGATAGTGCCGCTGGCGAAAAGAGTGCCGCTCCCAAACCCTGCACGGCACGAGCGGCAATCAGCACCCATTCTGTCTGGGCAAAACTACCGCAGAGCGAACCTAGTGTAAACAGTCCTAACCCTGCCATAAAGACGCGACGACGACCGAATAAATCTGCTGATGAGCCACCCAGTAATAAAAAGCCGCCGCAAGTCAGCCCATAAGCAGTAATCAACCATTGCAGATTTTGCTGCAAGAAGCCCAAATCTTTTTGGATGGCGGACAGGGCGACATTAACGATCGAAAAGTCTAGCACCATCATGAACTGGGTGGCACACAGTAAAATTAGTGCCAACCATTGAGAGTTGGGTTTAGTTTGAGTCATAATGTTCTACCTAGCCATGCAAATGCGTAGAGCGAAGCGATGTCTGTCTTGTATTGCTCGACCTGGAGGGAACCTCCGCAACTGTACTGGGCAACTGGTCTGATGGGCAACTGGGCGGGAGACCCGTCCAGCGGGGAACCCGCCCAGCGGCGAGCCGACCATTAGGGGCACCCGCCCACACAACTGCCAACTGTCAACTGTCAACTGTCAACTGTCAACTCTCTACCGCTAGCTATAAATTTTAGATTCGCACCATGACTTTGATGGCTGTTCGGCCATCCATTGCCGCATAACCAGCCGGAACGCCATCTAAATCAACCGTGACATCCAGCACGGGGGAGGGATCGATTTTCCCAGCCAGTACATCTGCCAATAGTTCGGGAATGTACGCTCGCGCAGGTGCCACGCCGCCCCGCAAAGCGATGTTCGATCGAAACATTCGCGCCATATCGATCTTCTCGCTGCCATGTGGTACCCCAACAAAGCCCACCGTACCCCCCGGACGCGCAATCCCCAAAGCGGTACTCAGGGAGGATTCCGTCCCGACACATTCCATCACGGCTGCCGCGCCACCTTTAGTCATTTGTTGAACTTCATCGATCGCTTGCTTGTCGCGACTACTCACTACATCAGTCGCCCCAAAACGGCGGGCAATTTCGATCCGCTGCTCGTGTCTTCCCATCAGAATAATTCGCTCGGCTCCCAGTCGTTTGGCTGCCAAAACACCGCATAAACCGACGGCTCCATCACCAACGACAGCAACAGTTACACCCGATCGGACTCCAGCCGAAACAGCCGCATGATGTCCGGTCGCCATCACATCTGTCAGTGGTAAAATTGCTGTCAGTAACGCCTCATCATTTTCCACTTGGCTGGGAATTTTGATGAGTGTGGCATCAGCAAAAGGCGCACGGATCGCTTCTGCTTGCCCACCATCGTTCATACCACCCCAGAAGCCGCCGTGCAGGCAAGAGGTGTACAGGTTTTGATGACAGAATTCACAGGAGCCATCGGCGAAAGAAAATGGAGATAAGACGCGATCGCCTTTTTGGAGATTTTGCACCTGTGAGCCGACTTCTTCAACAATCCCCATCCATTCATGCCCTGTCCGCCAGCCTGGTTTCCACTCGTCCGCACCTCGGTAAAACCACAGATCGGAGCCACAGATACAGGCATGGGTGATCTTAACGATCGCATCGGTTGGCTGTTGAATGGTAGAGTCGGGAACGGTTTCCACTCGGACATCGCCTGGAGCGTAATAAACAGTTGCTTTCACGATCGATTTTCCTATTGGTAATAGTTAGCTGTAACTATGTCGATTTAGCTATACATTTAGGTTTGGCAATAGCGATCGAATAGTGCTTGGTAATTATCCTGATGTTTGGCATCTTTAAGCACTATCTCAATCCGCACAGTTTCCCAATCGGCAGCAGGCATATTCGCAATCTCATTTAATAGATCGCTTGCAGCTTTGAGCGAATCAAGTTCACCAGAAACTTTTGGTTCGTTGAGATCGAGCTTAGTTGAGAGCGGTTCTTTGTCATTAGTTACCAATCTCAACCGATCGACGAGCGTCTCAGCGATCGCCACGGAGTTCGATCTTCCTAGATCGATTTGAGCGAGTAGTTGATATTCGGGACTGACTTGTTCGACGATCAACTTTTCACGCTGAACGGGCACTTCGACTTGTAAAATCTGCGTTTCGATTTCTTTGCGAATTACAATTTCACCGACCTTGCGCCGACTTAGATTGACTATCAATCTTTCTTCTAATAGTGAAAAAACTTCTTCTGTCAGAGTCTTTGACATAGAAGTTTCTTGTTGAAATTGAATGAGTTGCTCCTGTGAATCACCTCTGTCAACGGAATTTGGATCATCTTTGAATTGGTTGGAAATCACGATCGTCTGTATGTATATTTGAGAAATTAACAATAATTATTAGTTCACACCCATAATATTGCTAGATATGCGGTTGCAGACATGGTAACTATCTACCTGTCTGCAATCGCGTTCATTCGGACTAAATTTTGCTAATTTAAGCAGCTATTCAACAACTTAGATTTTTTTGTCAACTACCGGATTGCCTTGAGTATCTACATCTATTTCTTCGCGACGTAGAGTCTCTTGGGCAGTAGCAGTCTCTTTATCTACAACTTTACTAACGCGGATTTCCTCACGTACAAAAGCCTCTTTGTGAAATTCAGGTACTTCTTCATAGATATCCATCCGTGAAACTTCACCTTCCTTAAAATTAGCTTCGCTAGGAGTGACTGCGGTTTGAGAATTTACTGGAACTCGCTCAATTACCACTCGCTCTTTCTCAATCGGTACAGAAGCCTTGGCAATCTCAGTTTCAATACGTTTGCTGATGACGGCTTCTCCAGTCTTCTGACGAGTTTTACCCGCAACTAGCCGTTCTTCATACAGTTTCAGATCCGGATGATTTTTATCATCGATCGCATATAGATCGGGTTCCTTTGCATAGGCATAGCTATCGCGATCGTATCCTGCATAACCTTGTTCGACACCGACCATAGGTGGAGTATTTGTAGTAGTTGGGGCAGTAGCGGCTCCAGCATAACCAACGCCCTGTGCAGTTGGCGCACCACGATAAACGCCCCGCACCTGCTCTTCATGCTCGTAATCAACCGTCATGTCATCATTAAATTCGGGTAGTGCTTCGACTTGTGCCTTAGTGAGGCTGTCGGCATAGACTCGTTTGGCGGTGTTATCAATGCGGGCGCGACCGATCGGCATCAGCACTTTTTTGCCAATAATCCAGCCCCCAGTGTTGATAATCAAGTAGCGGAATTGTCCTTCATCATCGACTAAAACATCATCGACAGAGCCAATTTTGTCATTGGCAGCATATAGGTCTAATCCTTTGACATCGCGATCGCCAAAGTGCTCCTTGTAGTCTGGGTAGAAGTCTCTAATTCTGTGAAGAGCCATTTTTTTAGATCCTATTAATAATATTGTCAAAACCGATTTACTACTTAAACATACAAGTTCTACCAATCTCATACATCCTTCGATCTACCGATCTAACTAGCACCATTAGATAGAGAGCAAAAGCAACTAACTGGTACTTTTGATTGGTGCGAGCTGGGGGGACAGTTGATGGTTGAGTGTTTAACGAGGAATCTCGTATTTGCCACCTCGTGCTAATGCCTGTTGATAAGCTGGGCGGGCGTGAATACTCTGTAGATATGCGGTTAATTTTGGTCGGCTAGCATCGATACCTGCCATCTCGATCGGAAAGCTCATCTGAACATCGGCTGCGGTGAATTCATCGCCTACAAACCACAAGTTTTTTCCTAGCTCTGCTTCTAAGTAGTCAAAATGCTGGGCGATCTGCGGCGTAATAAAGGAACTCTTCGTCCGGCTCGATATCAGCTTGGCAATCGGTTTGATAAAAAACGGTAATGGCTCTTGCTCGATCCGATCGAACACCAATCTCAATAGCAGGGGTGGCATCGCCGAGCCTTCAGCATAATGTAGCCAGTAAGTGTATCGCAACCGCTCTGGTGTATCAGGTGAAGGGGCAAATCGCCCTTGACCATATTTGTCCACCAAGTACCCAATGATGGCTCCAGACTCTGCCAAAGTTAGCTCTCCGTCAGTGATAACTGGCGATTTACCGAGTGGATGCACCTGACGCAGGGAGGCTGGTGCTAACATGGTTTTGGGATCGCGCTCGTAATACTTGATGTCATACTCCAGCCCGAGTTCTTCTAGCATCCATAAGATCCGCTGGGAACGAGAATTATTTAAGTGGTGGACGGTAATCATCTAATTTCTCTAGCTAATGGATCTATTGCTCTCTAAATTGTGGCAATCTCGCTCGATTCAAATACAGGCTGTGCTGAATTAGGATCTGCTTCTTTTTGTCATAATATTATCGCCTATACATCTACTCTATTTCTTTGATACCCCGTACCGAAATAGATTCGATCGAGACCTGTACAACTGTTTTAGCAATTTATTCACGAAAGATATTTCGGAAGAGCGGGAACGATTTTTTCAGCTCTTCAAACCTTTTTGCCTGAGGATTTGGACAGTAATCTTTACAATCAATTGCTTCTTTAGTCATTACTGTCTTTGGGTGGAGAGTACACTGAAGATAATGATTGCTATTAAAATATTTACAGTGATGACACGCAACCTTATAATGCTGCTGATGGTTAAATTTATGCTGTCTTTGCTTGGAAATATAAGCAAAAATTGGAATAATCAGCGCAAAACAGGTCGAGAGGATCGCGATATTTAAAAAAACTGTATTTATTAAGGAATCGGTTTCAATTCCTTGCTGACCTTGGATAATTGAATTAGATGTCTGAGTCACAATGGATCGTGTTTCCATTTTCAGTTCTTTCATGATTTCATAAGGATTTTCAGTGTTATCCCAAATAATTTATAAAAAATGGTGCTATGATTAAGTTTATTTTTAATTTATATCTTTTAATATTACTGAAAGTAACACTAAAAATCCATCCATCAACAGACGGATTTTTGATAGAGAGTTTTTAAATACGCTCTCTCTCAATAGGCAGAGATTTAGCTGTTTTTACTTCAATTACTCCCCGAAACATTCTCATTCCACAAGTAAAAGCATATTCACCTGCCGTGGTGGGGGTGAATTCAACAGTTGTTGTTTGCCCGATCGGTAAACGGGTACTAATCCCAAAATCGGGAATCAGTAATTCATCTAAACAAGAATTGCGATCTAACCGATCGAATGACAACCGCACTGGCTCCCCAGCGACGACAACAATTCGATCGGGGCGATAGCCGCCATCAACCGCGATTAGTACCTCTTGCACGCCATTAATTTGACTCGCCTGTTGCTGCTGTTGTTTGCGTCCCAGAAACCACCAGAGTTCAGCACCAATTAATGTCAGTCCACCGAGGACTACACCTATTTTGAGTGGTAAAGGTTGCTCGATCTTCCGAAATGAATTATTCGGCGGTGAGTGTTGCATTTGAGCTGCGCCCATCGGCAGAATTGAAACAATCGTCCCGACCAAAACTACTACAAGTTTCATAATTTTAAACTCTTCAATCTCAAAGCATTCAGCACGACCGAAATCGAACTAAATGCCATTGCTGCTCCAGCGATCGCCGGATTGAGCAACCAGCCTGTAATCGGGAACAGAATCCCCGCCGCGATCGGAATGCCCAGGACATTATAACCAAGTGCCCAGAATAGATTTTGCTGAATATTTTGCATTGTGGCGCGACTGAGCCGAATTGCCGTCACAATCCCCTCTAAGTCCCCTGAAATCAGCGTAATGTCACTTGCGGCGATCGCGACATCCGTACCCGTACCGATCGCCATTCCGACATCAGCCTGAGCGAGTGCAGGGGCATCATTAATGCCGTCTCCGACCATTGCGACAACTTTTTTCTCTTTGATTTGTAATGTCTGAATCGTCTGGGCTTTTTGGTCGGGGCGGACTTGGGCTAAGACACGTTTTATCCCGACGCGATCGGCGATCGCTTTGGCGGTACGCTGATTGTCACCAGTCAGCATCACTACTTCAATGCCCATTTTCTGTAAGGTGCGAATCGCTTTAGCAGAGGTAGGCTTGACAGTATCAGCCACGGCGATCGCTGCTTGCAAATGACCCGCGACGGCTACAAAAACTACGGTTTTCCCTGCATCTTCCCAGCCTTCTTGCTGCGATCGAAATGCCGTCGAATTTATGCCCATCTCATCGAACCAGTGTTGGGTGCCGATCGACACCTGCTGCCCTGCTACAGTACCCTGGACACCACTTCCGGCGATCGCTTCAAAATTCTCAACAGTGGGCAGTTGTGAGCCTTGATTTTGTTCGCGGGCATATTGGAGTAATGCTTCAGCCAAGGGATGTTCGGAGTTACTTTCGAGAGCACCGATCGATCGCCACAAATCCAGTGGAGCTACAATATTCGGGCTGGTAGGAATCAGATCCAGTAGCGAGGATGTATCTGTGACAACTGGCTTACCCTGCGTAATCGTACCTGTTTTATCTAGCACGATCGTCTGGATTTGACGGGCTAATTCTAAACTTTCGGCACCTTTAATCAAAATGCCATTTTCCGCGCCCTTGCCGATGCCCACAGTTACCGATGTGGGCGTTGCTAGACCCAAGGCGCAGGGACAAGCGATAATCAATACACCGACCATTGTGACGATCGATAATGTGAAATTGCCGATCGCTAGAAACCAGACGACAAAGGTGGTAATCGCGATCGCCAGAATTGCTGGAACGAACCAGCCAGTGATATTATCGGCTAGTTTTTGGATCGGGGCTTTAGAATTTTGCGCTTGTTGAACTAATTTGACGATCTGCGCTAGGGCGGTATCTTTACCGATTTTCGTCGCCCGAAATTGAAAGCTACCCATCTTATTCAGGGTTGCGCCAACTACTTCATCACCGACTTGTTTGGTAACTGGAAAACTCTCACCTGTGAGCATCGACTCATCTATAGTCGAATATCCCGATACGACTTCACCATCGACAGGGATTTTTTCACCAGGGCGTACTACGACTATATCCGCGATCGCTACTTCGGCGATCGGGATATCAATTTCTCTACCATCACGTACTACCCGCGCCGTTTTCGCCTGTAGTCCCATCAATGCTGTAATTGCTGTCGAGGTGGCTCCCTTAGCGCGATTTTCCAACCACCTTCCCAATAGCGTCAAGGTGATAATCATCGCCGTCGCTTCATAATAGACTTCGGCTGATAATCCCTGCGCTGTAAAATAATTAGGGTCGATCGTTACCCACAGCGAGTAAAAAAAGGCGATACTCGTACCGAGCGCAATCAGGGTATTCATATCTGCGGTACGGTGCCGAAATGCCTTCCACGCTGATTGTTGAAATTCTCTCCCTACCCAAAACTGGACTGGTGAAGCTAGAGCTAACTGTACCCAAGGATTGTTAAGCCAAGCTAAAGCGGACGGAAGTGTGAGATTGAAATGGCTGAGGCTGCCGATGACGAGCAGGATACTCAGAGTTGCACCGATTAGCACTCTACGCTGAAGATTTTGTTCTTCTAATTGTTGTTCTCTATTTCCAGCGTCATCTTCGATGCCCAGATCTGCGGGGATGATTTGGGCTTGATAGCCAATGTCAGCAACAGCTTGAGTGATGATGTTGCTATTAGTCTGCTTTGGATCGTAGCGCACAGTTGCTCGATCGATACTAAAATTGACGTTACCTTGCGTTACCCCAGGCACATTCAGGAGTGCTTTCTCGATATTGTTAGCACAAGAAGCACAACTCATCCCCTTGAGTTTGAGATTTAATTCCATCATCGTTCCTCTGGATGCCGCCTCGGTTTCCGCTGCATTTGCACTAGCATCGCCAGTAATCCCAAGCAAGAGTTTAGAGCTTCCAACCTTTAGGCGGATTGTGATTAGGACAAGTAGCTGTCCTAATCACAAAGCTGTCAACTGTCAACTATCAACTGTTACCCTGCGGTTACAGCTTGGGTATTACCACTCAAAGCAGCTTGAAGTTTTGCTTCATCTTCTTTGGATAGGGAAGTGCGTAAGACTTTGCCTTCAAATTTGCTTAAATTTGCTAAAACGCGATCGGGCGTGGATTTGCGGATTAATACAAAGATAGCAGAAGTACCAGGTTCGATCGTGCTGCCCAGATCGCGCATGAAATTGTCATCGATGCCGATGTCTGTGAGTGCGCCTGAAAGTGCCCCAGCAGCAGCACCAACCAATGCAAAAATCGGATTGAAGAACAGTACACTCAACAATACGCCCCAGTAACTCCCACTTACTGCCCCAGCAGCTACAAGTTCTTGAGCTTGTTTGATTTTCACTTTGCCTTCTTGATTTCTGACCACAACAGCGGCATCTTCTAGATCGACTAAATATTCTGATTGGAGTCTTCGTAACTCGCTCATCACTTCATCTGCTTTAAATTCGTCTTTAAAACCAACAACAATTAGGTCGCTCATTTGATTATCCTTTAACTAAATTTATCAGTTCAACTTGCTTATTATAAAAAATCAATAGCCGTTATTCTCTCTTCCAACAGATAGAGAGTGACAATGTTACGCCATTGCCATCGACATCTGACGACAAGACTCAGCACAACGACGACAAGACTCGGCACACCGACGACAATGCTCGTGGTCGTGCTTGCTACATTCAGCAGCACAACGATCGCAAGCCTCGGCACAAACGTCACACAGTTGGGCATGAAGGTCAGAATTACGAATCATCAACCGAGCGCAAAGAGCGCATAAATCGGTGCAGTCGCGACAGGTTTTGATACAATCTACCATCATCTGTACCATGTCACTATCTAGACAAGCAGTGGCGCAGACTTCACAATCTTGGAGACATTTCAGGCAAGCTTCAACACAAGGTTCTAGTAGAGAATTGTGCGTTTGAGTGGCAGTCATCAGATTACTCCTAAAAATATTTCATAGCTTTTCGATCTCTGTAATCTCTAGTTACGCTAATTGTTTATTAGTAATATATCTGTCGATCGATAGAGATCGACACTGTGATTTTCTCTGGTGTAGATTCCCAACCGATCGAACAAGTTAGGGAGATCGCCATCGACTTGAGAACTAGATCGGTAACGATCTAGCAATCCTATTTGAAAACCTAAATTGATGTAGGGTGTGTTAGGCACAAGCCGTAACGCACCACCATCCGATCTATCAACTATCAACTATCAACTATCTACCTACTGCTAACTCCATCCGTCGTGCGCCCAGTCATTTCACTTTCATAGATCCGGTAGATGCAAATTACCTCTCCACGTCCCCAGGAATCTGTCCAAGTGCGATTGATGGCAGGTGAGAGGGTGGGATTTCGTTCTTTGACAACAGACATCATGCGATCGATATCTGGCTGCTCGGTGAGGCGTTTGGCTTTACCTGTGACAATGACACTGCGCCAATGCTCTGAGCTATGCAGTTCTTCGACCTGCAAGCAGATATCTGGATCTGCATCCATGTCATCAGTTTTCATCCCAACTGTTGTAAACATGTAGATCTGCCCATCATCGAGATAATAGTGCATGGGCATCACATATGGTTTCCCTTCATGAATAACGCCGAGATGACCGTAGCCGATTTTGTGCAACACTTCATGAATCTCATCTTGTCCCATTTCATCAATGTCTAGCACGATCTTCTCTCCAAATATTTAGTTAACTTTAAATTTATGTCTGTTGAATCACCATCACCGAGCAATGTGCATGGTGCAAGACATAGTTACTGGTACTGCCCAAAAAGAACTCACTTAAAGCTGATTTCTGATTGCGTCCCATCACAATTAAGTCCGCAGACCAATTTTTAGCTATTTCACAAATCATCGTTCCTGAGTCGCCAAAATTTTGAGAAGTTTCAGCTTCGATCTGATGCTCTTTAGCCTGAGCCGCGTAAGATTGGAGTCGTTCCATGCCGCGTTGTTCGCGATCTTGCCATTCTTGCTGATATTGTTGGACAGCCAGATCGTTCATCATCGGATAACTACCGCCCATAAGTGGACTAGCCATTGTCTCAAAACTATTTTGGGTTTTATTTAGAACATGTAAAAGCAGGATCTTGGCATTAAGTTTCTCAGCCAACATTAATCCAGATTTTAATATTTGCGATGACTCCGGTGAGTCGCCAGTTGCGATTAAGATTTTTTGCAACATCATCTTTATTTTGATTTCTTGACTTCAGTTTTGGGATACTCAATTGCGTCCGCCCAACGAATGGCGGTAGTCTTCGATGGCATGATGGTTGCAGTCATGGGATTAACCCTTAAATGTTATTTTTTGAAGCGAAGGGTTGTAGCGATCGTGATACTTCCGGTTGGAAATCTCACTATGGAACTATCGATCTCAATATTAGATTTAAAATGTGAGGATCTTGTGAGGTTGACAAGTTACTCTAAACAAACTTTGCTTAGAGTCATTTGTTTAGAATCGATTCTTCAAGGGAGGAACGGCAATTACTACCAATAGCACCCCATCCAGAGTCTCCAATAGATGGGGTGCAAATTTGTTACTCGACATCATCCTCGATCGTCAGTCGATTTGGCTTAAAGCGTTTTACCTGTGTTTTGATTCCTTGAGCAGATTCAGCTTGCAAGTCTTCCACATAGCCGGACATCGCTACGGTTGCTTCTCCTGCTCCGGCAAAGGGGCCAAAGTAGTAGGTACATTTGGGCTGAGTTGTCAAAACTTCGACCCACCAAGCTTGTCCCAAAAAATCTAGGATATTAGTCCAAATTTCTGAGAGTTTCATTATTATGTCGTTTAAAATTGGGTTTATTATCGATTGTTAGGATGAAAAATATTTTTTTACTATAGTGTCGAGCCTTGCTGTTTAGATGTCTTAAACTTACCAAATATTACCGATCGATGAATCAATCAATAGGTAGATCTTTCGGCTGCCCACTCTGTCACCCGAAGCAAAGGTCGATCCGCTAAATCCCGATCGTCATAATTTCGCCGTTAACTCTCAACTCTCAACTGCTTGCACTGTTGGCGTTAGCCTGCCGTAGGCAATACGTAGCCGTTGGCGAAGCCTGCCGTAGGCATAGTGTCAACTCTCAACTAATTAATGACCGCCACCAGCTCCAGCCTCAACTTTCACCTTCTTGATAAACAAAATTGCTACCCCACTTAATAGCAAAGCAAAACCGATAAAATGAAAACAATCATTAAAAGCCATCACATAAGCCTCGCGACGGACGATACTCTCGATCGATTTAAATGCCCGATCCTGCGCTGTAATCAAATCTGCCCCTCTACTCACAAATAACTGAGTCAACTGCTCGATCCGTTGCTGAGTCGCCGGATTGTATAAGGATACGGCATCGCCCAACCGATTGGAGTGAAACTGTTCTCGCTGAGTCAATAAAGTTGCCAAAGCGGCAATCCCAAACGAACCGCCCAAATTTCGCATCATATTAAACAACCCACTTGCCGAACCAGCTTGCTCTTTGGGAATCCCCGCAGTAGCCACACCAGACAGCGGTACCAGAATCAGTGGTTGACCCATCGCGCGTACCAATTGCGACCACCGCAACTGGTCGATGCCAGTCAGATTAGTTAGATCTGAATTCATAAAGCAACTAACTGAAAATAAGCTTACGCCTACAGCAATTACTAAGCGGGTATCAACCAACTTAATCAGTGTTGGTACCAACGGAATTATGAACAGTTGGGGAATTCCCGCCCACATCAAAACTTCACCAATTTGGAGAGCATTATATTGTTGAATTTGGGCTAGATATAAAGGCAAAACATAAATAGACCCATACAATCCAACACCTAGCGATACATTGACAATACTAGCCAGCCCAAAATTTCGATCGCGTACTAGCCGCAAATTAATAAACGGTTGCTTGCGAGTTAATTCAATCCAAAAAAATATTGATAGAAAAATAACTGCAATGATGCCAAGATAAACAATCAACGATGAATTAAACCAATCTTTGCGCGAACCTTCTTCTAATACTACTTGCAACGATGCTAACCCGATCGCCATCGACACAATTCCCCACCAGTCACCTTGCTTGAGCAACTCTGGTTTGGGTGGTTGTTGTTTGATGCCATACCAAACCCCAGCAATTAGGATTAACCCTGGGATGACATTTAAGTAAAAGATATAGTGCCAACTTAAATTATTTGTCAGCCATCCGCCTAATGTCGGCCCAATCGAAGGCGCAAATGTAGCTGTAATTCCAAATAACGCCAAGCCCACAGGTTGTTTAGATGGCGGTAGACTGAGCAACATATTGGTAAATGCCATCGGAATCAAAATCCCACCTGTCGCCCCCTGAAAGGCGCGAAAGGTAATCATCGATGGCAAATCCCAAGCCGAAGCACACAAGACTGAAAAGAGGATAAATAGTGAGGCATTTACCAATATATAGCGGCGGATCGAGAATACCTGCGACAACCACCCCGTCAACGGAATCACCACAATCTCGGCAACTAGATAGGATGTAGAAATCCAAGAGCCTTCCTCCAATGTCGCACCTAGCGCGGCTTGAATATCTTGCAGTGAAGAGTTGGTGATCTGAATATCCAGCACCGCCATAAATGCGCCAATCATTCCCGCACCCACCCCAATCCAAGTTCTCAGCGATACATAATCCGGTGGGAGGTTAGGATTGTTACTTTGGTTACTCATTGCACTTGGATTTGCCACAGTTCTAACTCCAGATTGATTAATTATCTTGTCGTTGGCGTAGGCTACTGTCCTCACCCTCAGGTAGTTGGTTAGACTTCGGTTTAGGTTGATTTACCCCCCCTTATAAAGGGGGGGCTTTCTCTTGGCTCCCTCCCCTTATAAAGGGGAGGGCTGGGGGGGGGTAACACAGACTACGCAGCAACTCAGATAACTTGTGTATAGAA
>ENA-OFCE01000540-OFCE01000540.1-metagenomes-genome-assembly--contig:-NODE-540-length-24438-cov-7.601772_pt1 | contig 24438 bp, 22 predicted proteins | sample MGYA00153388_OFCE01 | MGnify analysis MGYA00153388
TCGACCTCTAGCGTGACAGGCTAGCGTTCTAACCAACTGAACTACCGGGCCATTTCTATCACTTGCAATTGCTTGTTTATTATACACTATAAGTGAACCAATGTCAACTCACAATTACAAGGAATTTTTTGGTGCCGATGTCCTGCAAAGCGTTCAATCAAGCACCGCATGGTATATATTACACTATGATCTGCCTCTTGTCAAGCATATTTTTTGAATTTATGCTGTCCTTTTTATCCCAGTATCAGGGCTTCAAATAAAGACAGCATAAATCCATGTAATCTGATTTATAGTAACCAAATATCACACCTCTGCTTTAAGGAAAAAGACTCTTTTTGAAAGCCGCCAATGGGAGGTATTCTCCGTATATACAACCGATGTTGGCTTTAATTACCTGATAAATACCTTCACAACGAAGGAGGAGTATACGCATTATCTTCAAACCGTAAAGAGCAAGTCAATATTCAAAAAAGAGATTGAACTTTCCGAAACCGACAGAATACTCACCCTGTCAACCTGCAGCTATGAGTTTGAGAATGCCCGGACTGTTGTTCATGCAAGAATGATAAATAAGTGAGAAGGGTAGAAGTCTTTACATTTTAGCTTATAGGAAAACAAAAAAGTTCCAAAACCTTTTGGTTTTGGAACTTTTTATCCATTTGGTGGGCACTATAGGGCTCGAACCTATGACCCCCTGCTTGTAAGGCAGGTGCTCCCCCAGCTGAGCTAAGCGCCCAAATGTTGTCGCAATCAAGCGACAATTAGTAGTATACAAAAGTTCAACAGCAAAGTCAACACTCTCATATAGCTTTATCATCAATTGGCTAAGATCATCTCTCTCTATCTCTATTGCTCTCGCGATTACAAACTATTTCTCTTCCGTATCGCGGATCAAATTTTCCAGGTCTTCCTTTGTGAACTGGTATTTGGTATTGCAGAAATGACACTGGGTTTCTGCTTCCCCCTGCTGATGGATGATGTCCATAATTTCCTTTTTACCCAGGCTGGCAAGGTTCCTCTCCATCCGCTCCCAGGAGCAGTTGCATTTATAGCTGCAGGGCGACTGATCCGTGATATTCAAGCCTTTTTCGCCCAGAATCAATTCCAGGACATCCTCCGGTGTCTTTCCCTCTGAAAGCATTTTGGTGATGGGTGGTATTGCCGCAACCTTGTTTTCAAGGAAATCAATAATCGATTCCTCCGCATTGGGCATTAGCTGAACCATATAGCCACCGGCATTAATGATGCTGCCGTCCGTATCCACCAGAACTCCAAGTGCGATCACTGTGGGCACCTGTTCTGAATAGTAGAAATAATAGGCAAGGTCTTCGGCGATCTCTCCGGATACAATCTTTACATACCCAATATAAGGTTCTTTCAGACCCAAATCTGTTATAACGTTCAAATGTCCTTTTCCTATGGCCCTTGCTACATCCAGCTTCCCCACACTATTTGGGGGCAGATCCACATCCGGGTTATACACATAGCCCCTGACATTGGACCTGGAATCGGTAACCGCCACCACCCCGCCTAAAGGCCCGTCTCCTTTAAGTTGAAGGGTTATGGTATCCTTGTCACCTTTTAAAAGCTTTGCCATCATGGCAGCAGCGGTAATTGTTCTTCCCAGGGCAGCGGAGGCTACAGGGGATGTACCATGAAGTCCCGTGGCTTCTCCCACCATGTTTGTAGTAACGGCAGCAAAAGCCCTGACAGAACCTTCTGCGGCCGTAGCTCTGATAACGTAATCCTGCATGTCGGTGTCCTTCCTTACATTCTTTATTCCTTGTATCACAAAGGTATTATGTACCTATACGTCTGTTTTTATTTTACACCGTAAATTACATAGCCAACCCTGTAAAGGGTTGTAATTGAAAACCCCGATATATTATCAAATATATCGGGGTGGAAATGGCTTCTTGAATTTTTATGTTAAAGTTTTTTCAACTTCAATTAAGCCCTGGATACATTTGCAGCCTGAGGTCCTTTTGCACCCTCAACAACTTCAAATAATACTTCAGTTCCTTCTTCAAGTGTCTTAAAGCCTTCCATGGTAATTGCTGAAAAATGAACGAATACGTCATTTCCGCCATCTCTTTCGATAAAGCCGAATCCTTTCTCAGCATTGAACCATTTTACTCTTCCTCTTTCCATGTTTCGTCTTCCTCCTGCAAAAAAAAAATACTTTTATTGAGGCTGGCATATGTTACCTCGCCTTCTAAACATATATCAGTTTAACATAATATTAAACTGATTGTCAATGAATGAAAACAATAAGGCACTGCAAAATAATCAACCGGTCTTTTTTGCGGACCCACCCTTGTCTTTATGAAGGGTGCAGCCAAATTACAGGCCCGGTTATTATTTTACAAGTCCTATGCTTAAGAATGTTCGGTACTATTGTCCTGATTCGGTTCCCAGAGGTGTTTCCTCATGTCGACCGTTCCCTCCTCAGTGATGGCAACGCCTTCTTCTTCGAGCAACTTCCGTTGTACATCCATTCCTCCAAAAGCAAAAGCCCCGCTAAGCCTTCCATCCTTGTTCACTACTCTGTGACAGGGGATAACTCCCGGATAAGGATTTCCGTGCAATGCCCATCCTACCACAATGGATCTACGAGGGTTACCAAGCAGTCTTGCAATCTGTCCATATGTAGCGACCTTCCCTTTTGGTATTTGTTTTACAATGTTATATACTTCCTCAAAAAAGCCCATTTTATACCCTCTTTCATCATATCTTCCTATAGAAGGCTGTAACAAACCAGCCGTTCTTTTTTGCGAGGCACTCGCAGCAAACCACATGCGGTGTGGCAAAACCCATAGAACCGCTTTTATCACAGCTTCCTGCACAGGAAAAAAACTCGCTGACTCTTCGCCGTCCTGCGCTTAAAGCTTAAATCATTATAGACGCCTTCCAATACAAGGCCGCTTTCCTTGATGAGCTGCTTCATTTCTTCTACCGGATAAGCTCTTTCCAGGTGCAGTTCCTCATACCGCCTGTAAGTATCCTCTTCCTTTACAAAAAAGGTAAGATCAAATTCACAGGTCGCGGATCTCCTGTCATACCGGTTCTGCCATATGTAGGTGATATCTTCGCCTACATCATAGAAAACATTATTCCCCAGAATGTTTTCCAGCTTATATTCCGTATTGATATCAAAAATAAACAGCCCACCCGGATTCAAATAATTTTTAACCAGTTTAAACACCTTTTTAACATCTTTTTTGCTGGTTACGTAGTTGATACTATCCATCAGGCATAAAATCGCGTCTACCGTGCCATAGAGCTCAAATTCGGTCATGTCCTGATTGAGGTACAATATATCCAGACCTGCTGCGCTGCTTTTGTCCCTGGCACAGGACAGCATGTCCTCCGACAAATCAATCCCAATCATATCATAGCCTCTTTTAGCCATTTCCATGCACAAACTGCCGGTACCGCACCCCAAATCCAGGACAAGCCCCGGCTTCAATCCCTGCTTTTTGAAGATTTCCTCTATGTAATCCGCCCAAGCCGCATAGTCCACATCGTACATGAGTTTGTCGTAGACGTAGGCAAAGTTTTTGTACATATATATTTGCTCCTTTTCGTAGGTTTTATTATGCAATACATGTGAAATGTGGCCCCACCTCTATACAGCTCATCTTTTTGAGGGGGGTGCAGGGGGGCATAGCCTCTCTGCTCGCGGCCGCAGCTGCGAAAATCAGGTCCCCTTCCCTTCGAGGGAAGGGGTAAGGGGATGGGTGGTCAAATATCTCATGTTATATCTATAGGAGGATGTGAAAAAGGGATTCTATAGATTTTGCTACACCGCGCATGTTGCTCCATGAGCGGCCCGCAAAAAAGAATACCTATGTTTTTCACATCCTCCTATAGTATACCACAAAAAAAGCCAGCATTTAAATCTGCTGGCTTTTCTCCATTTGTATCAGCTTTTTCCTTTTTGTCATCAAGCCTCCGATTCTTCCCGTTTCCTTGGGCGTGAGGCCTTTCCATCCTAATTGCCTTACTTTATCCAGTAACCCCAATTCTTCAGCGATCTCAAGCTTCAACTTTTCATCCGCCTTTTCCACTTTACCACCTCCATACAGGTAGTTTGTGGCAAATTTGGCTTTTTTATACCTGGTATATTTCTTATTTTTTTGTCAAAACTTCAATGGCCTTTTTTAACTGGGTGTCTTCTTCCCTGGGCACCTGGGACACGGGCAAATCCTTGTACTTCTCCGGCAGTTCAACGACTACATCCGGTTGGATTCCGATACCCTGTATGCATACACCCGACGGTGTGAAGTATCTGGCTATGGTCAATTTTAACCCCGACCCGTCGCTCAGTGTCCTAACCTCTTGCACAAGTCCCTTTCCAAAGGTCTTTGTCCCCACCAGAGTACCTTTTTTATTATCCTTCAGCGCACCCGCCAATATTTCCGATGCACTTGCACTATTTCCATTAATCAATAAGGAAATCGGCAAACCCAATTCCTTTTCATCGGAATTCTTTTCACTGCGAACCTTGTTTCTGTCTTCGGTGTATACGATCAAGGCTTTGGGCAATAACCTGTCAGCCATGGCGACTACCTGCTCGTAGCTGCCTCCCGGATTATCCCTAACATCGATAATCAAACCTTTAATATTTCTTGCCAACAATCCCTTCAGATGCTTTTCAAAATCGCTGGCGATCTCACTGTCAAAGGTGCTTAGCTTAATATACCCGAGGTTATTTGAAAGAACCTCGCTTTTTATGTTTACGATCTTAATCTTCTTTCGAACCATTTCCATGTCTATATATTTGCCTGTAGAAGGTCTGAAAACAGTGATTTTAACCTTTGTATTTTCCTGTCCCTTAATCATGCTGATAATCATGTTTTCATCCCGAAGGGCCGTTACGTCCGTGTCATCTACTTTGACGATCTTGTCATCCTTTTTTATTCCCGCCTTAATGGCCGGCGAGTCCTCAAAGGGTTCTATAATTGTAAGCAGACCGTTATTATCCATTGTGATGTTAACACCGATCCCAACATAACTCCCCTCGGTTTTTTCGGTAAAAGCCTTCATTTGGTCCTTGGTAAAATATACGGTATAGGGATCCTTTAAGGAATCTGCCATTCCTGCAACAGCACCTTCTACCAGCGCATTTTCATCCACATTTTCATAGTATCTATCTTTCAGAAGGCTTCGCACCTGACTGAATTTCTTGATATTGTCCAAGCTGACACTCTTGGAATCAAAGGGAATCTCGTACCTGGGGTAAAGATTATACCACCCGTACAGAACTGCAGCTCCTGCCGTAAATGAAATCACAGCCGTTACCAAGACCAGCGCAATCGCCCCTAGCAACACTTTTCTATCCTTGAACAAATAAAACACCGTCCTTATACATGAAATATTGTGACTATATTAACTTAGCAATTCCCTTTACCATTGCCCATAGTCTGCTACCCTTTACTATTTATATGCCTTTCTTTGCAATATTAAACCCGGATTTTCTCCGGGTTCATTTGTTGTTTATTGTAATTTGCAAAAATATGACCCTGCCGCTCAGCCCTCAGGTGTATACCTTGAATCAGCACCTTACTTCGAGCATGCTGTGCGTAAGTCAATCCTTCCTGCTGTATTCGATTATCCTGCTTTATTTACGGGCTAACATACCCTAATGGATCTACAGGGGATCCTCCGGTTCTCACTTCAAAGTGGAGATGAGGTCCTGTAGACAGTCCCGTACTTCCTACCTTTGCTATGGTGTCTCCTGCATTCACTTCCTGCCCTACACCCACCAAAAGCTTACTGCAGTGAGCATAAAGGGTAACGATGTCCCCACCGTGGTCCACAATAACGGTATTTCCGTATCCATCCTGCCATCCGGCCAATATGACAGTTCCCTTGTTCGCTGCAACAATGGCAGCTCCAGCGGGAGCGTTGATGTCAATCCCCGTATGCATTCTGTAGACACCCAATACCGGATGCAGCCTGTTTCCAAAAGGCGAAGAGATCCCTCCATACCCAGGAGCCGGCCAGCCCATTTTACCGTTTACATAGCCACCTTTTCGCCGTATGGTTAAAGTGTTAATGATGTTGGTCAGTTCTTCCGACTTTTTCAGCAAGTCATTTTCCTGCTTTGTCAAATTAGCGAGAGTTGTATTAATGGCTCTCTCCTCTGCCTCTTTCTGAGACCTTGAAACCTGAATTGTGGAAACTGTTCGTTTTTTGTCCTCAACGGTTTGTGCCTTTTGTTTCTCTTCGTCTTCCTGCAGCTTCCTTTTATACTCTACGTCCTTTTTTGTATCCTCCAGGGATAGTACCAACTCCTTATCCCTTTTTGCCACGGTAGAAATAATCTGCAGTTTGCTTAAAAAATCACTGACGCCGCCGGATTGTGCCAAAGTGTGTATGTACGAGTTATTTGAGTTCTGATACATGATTCGAAGCCTGGTTTTAAACAGCTCTCTCTGCTTTTCATATTTTTCTTCAACTTCCTTAACTGCTGCATTAATGGCTTTTGTCTCTTCCTGAGCCTTTTTATAGTCGACTGTAGCCTGCTGCAAATCCTTTTCCGCCTTGGACTGCGCATTTGTCAAATTGTTTTTTTGCTGCTGAACGCTATTCAGTTTATTCTTTTCATCCTGTTTCTGCTTCGAGATGTCGTTGATCTTACCATTTATGTAATCCTTTTGATTTTGTGCGTCGTTTAGTTCATCTGCAGCAACCGGAATTACAGCCGTTGAAAGCACGGCAGCCGTGAGCCCCAATAACGCAAGCCTTTTTTTCAACCTAATCCCTCCCTACATAATACGGTAAAAGAATTACCTATACTCTTTTGTGAGTCCACCCTTGCCTTAATGAAGGGTGCAGCAAGATTACAGCATAAGTTATTCCTTTACAAATTAAAATTAATTGATACACCCATTCTCTAAACCTTTAAGTACTTATGGATGGAAACTACGCTTCCAATAGCACCCACCAAAATCCCAATCATCAGGTAAACTCCTATAATGGTGATTGCCACTTCATTGATGGTAAGAATCTTAAAGGCGCCACTTCCCATCGTTAACAAGTCGGTGTTGAACTTTTGACCTAGAGAATTATATCCATAACCAATCAATACAAAGGAAAGAGCAGCCCCTACCAGGCCAATAATAACGCCTTCAATAATAAAGGGCCAGCGTATGAACCAGTCTGTCGCTCCGATGTATTTCATGATATTGATTTCTTTTCTTCGTGCAAACACGGTTAGTTTGATCGTATTCGATATTATAAATACAGATACTACGAGTAAAATCGCAAGCAGTATGCCGTTAATTATCTTTACCCATCCGGCAATTTTAGAGATAAGCCGGATCACATCCATATAGTACTGGACGTTTTCAACTTCACTGAGCTTTTTATATTGTTCCGCTACCGCTTCATAATATTGAAGGTCCTTCACCTTTATGATGAAAGATACATTCATGAAGCTTGAGTCTTCCCCTTCCAGCAGTTTTGCATTTTCTCCCATGATTTTCTTTGCTTTTTCCAGGGCCTCTTCCTTGGTAACAATTTTATATTCGGCGATTTTATCATTTTGCTTTATATCGTTTTCTACCTGCTGAACCTGCTGATCATTGAGCTCCGGCCTGCAGAACACTTCCAGTTCCGGCTGCTTTGTAAGACTCTTGATGTTAGAACTCAAATTCAAGGCGATAAGCAGGAAAATTCCGAAAATAACCAACGAAGCCGTAATAATACTCACCGATGCCAGAGACATCAATTTGTTTCTGTATGTATTTACCATGCCTTCCTTAGCCATGTATTTCCAAGTTCTTATTTTCATGCTCATACAGTCCTTTCTGTTGATCTCGTATGATAGCTCCTCTTTCGATGGCTATAACCCTTTTTTTCATGGCATCCACTATATTCTTCTCATGAGTGGCAACAACAACGGTTGTACCCCGGTGGTTTACCTCTGTCAGGAGCTTCATGATTTCCCATGAAGTCTCAGGGTCCAGGTTTCCTGTGGGCTCGTCCGCAATCAAGAGCGGCGGGTTGTTTACAAGAGCTCTTGCCAGAGCTACCCTTTGCTGCTCTCCTCCGGACATCTGCCCCGGATAGGCATTGGCTTTCTTGCTGATACCCACAAGCGCCAGTGCCATTGGCACCTGCCGACGAATCTCCTTCGGCAAGGCCTCAGTTACCTGCATAGCAAAAGCAACATTTTCATAGGCAGTTTTATTCGGCAAAAGCCTGAAATCCTGAAAAACAGTGCCTATGCTCCTCCGAAGAAAGGGAACGTGTTTTCTGGCTATGGACGCTAGCTCATAGCCATTCACCAAAACCTCCCCTTCCGTGGGCTCTTCCTCCTTCAATATAAGCTTTAGAAGGCTGGACTTTCCCGAGCCGCTCGGACCGACTATAAAAACGAATTCACCTTTGTTTATCTTAAGATTTACATCCTTTAGTCCCAAAGTTCCGTTCGAATATCTTTTCTTAACATTTATAAGTTCTACCATTGTGACCCCTCCAAAAATCAGTTCCTGATTCCCGGCCCTCGGTTTCTGGTTTCTCTTTAGTTCGGTGAAAATATAACTTCATCTACAATTTTGCTACACCCTTCATTGAGACAATGGCGGGCCCGCAAAAAAGATGAAGTAATATTTTCACTCTCCCTTAGTAATAAACATTATGCTATACAACCAGCGGCAAATAACCAACACTAAGGTGCCGCTAAAGAATCAATTACAGCATTCTTTCCCCTTTATCCAGATATTTTTTTACCAGCATCGCTACTTTAAAAATAATAGCATCGTCAAATTTTCTTAGATCCAGTCCCGTAATTTTTTCAATCTTATCCAATCGATAAACAAGGGTGTTTCTGTGCACATACAACTGTCTTGATGTCTCACTGACATTCAGGTTGTTCTCGAAAAACTTCTGTATGGTGATCAAGGTCTCCGCATCCAGCGACTCGAAGGAACCATCTCTGAAAACTTCCTTTAAAAACAGCTTGCACACGGTAGTAGGAAGCTGATAAATCAATCTTCCAATTCCCAGGTTGTTGTAATTCAGTACGTGCTTGTCATTTTCAAAGATGCCTCCCACCAGAAGAGCGATCTGCGCTTCCTTGTAGGAACGTGCCACATCCTTGAGGTTGTCCACCACAGTTCCGATGCCTACAAAAGCCTTCACCATCAGTTCGGTACTGAGGGTGTCTATGATAATCCGGGCTGTTTTTTGGATTTCCTTATAATCATCATTAGTTTTTAAATCCTTTATGAGAACTGTGTTTTCATCATCGATGGTAATAATAAAATCCTTGGCTCTATTGGGGAACAAACCCTGAATAATATCATAGGTATAGATCTCACGGGCATTCTCCGTCTTAATCAGGAAAGCGACTCGATAGGCGTTATAGGTTACATGTAATTCCTTTGCTCTGAACTGTATATCTCCCGGAAGAACATTGTCCTGAATTATGTTTTTTATAAAACTGTTTTTATCAAACTTTTCGTCGTGGTATTCTTTTATATTGGCAATATTGATGGCAATAAGGGAAAGGTCTCTATAGCAATTTTCATCTTCCGAATTAATATATGCGATAAATTCCAACTTGCTCTTAATATATACTTTTAAAAATGAAATCCCTTCCATCACCACAAACTGATCCTTCAGCTGCAGCACCTTAGGCACCAGGGAATTACTCTGCCCAACGGCACGCTCATTACTGCTGGCAAGTATCAACCCGGTTTCATCCATTATGCCAAATTCATCATTAATAACTTCTCTAACCTGATTTACCAGACTTTGGAACAACTTCATACGCTGATTATCTCCTCTCGGTAAAAATGCTACCGGGCTGCTAACGAATGGCTTTTTCCTTAGCCAACCCTAAATAAGCAGGCTTATATTTATTATACACCAAAAACACAAAAGGGAAAGATAAAATTTATCTTTCCCCTTATAATTCGATTATATTTTACTTAGTTTGCCATGAAATAACTGATACTATAATTTTGCTATACCATGTATAGATCCTATAAATGGCCCGCAAAAAAGTATCACTAATTTCCTGACGGCACTTTAGTTGATGATTGCTTTTTCAGTTTCTTTGTCGAAGAGGTGGATCTTGTTCGTGTCAAGAGCAACCTTGATAACATCACTAGGTTTTGCCTTTGATCTTGGGTTAACCCTTGCTGTGAAGTTATGTCCTTCAACTACCATGTACAGGAATGTTTCAGCACCGAGCATTTCTGTAACTTCAACCTTTGCATCGATGATGCTGTCAGGCATTGATTCGAGGTAAATTGCTTCATCATGGATGTTTTCAGGTCTGATACCCATAACAACTTCCTTACCGATGAAATCAGTTCCTTCGAGTTTCTTTGCTTTGCCTTCAGGCAGCTTAATATCATGTTTGCCAAAGAGGAGGTGAATTTCATCACTACGTTTTTCAACTTTTGCATTGATGAAGTTCATCTGCGGGCTTCCGATAAATCCAGCTACGAAGAGGTTTGAAGGTCTTTCGTACAGTGTTTGCGGAGTATCCACCTGCTGTACAAAACCGTCTTTCATAACAACGATTCTGGTACCCATGGTCATAGCTTCTGTCTGGTCATGTGTAACATATATAAATGTAGTATGCAATCTCTGATGCAGTTTGCTGATCTCAGTTCTCATCTGAACCCTGAGCTTAGCATCCAGGTTTGACAAAGGTTCGTCGAGCAAGAATACTTTAGGTTCACGAACCATCGCACGACCGAGGGCAACCCTCTGTCTCTGACCGCCGGAAAGAGCCTTTGGCTTTCTATCCAACAGATGCTCGATGTCGAGGATCTTTGCAGCTTCCTGAACTCTTCTCTTTATTTCATCCTTAGGAGTTTTTCTCAATTTAAGACCAAATGCCATATTATCGAAAACTGTCATGTGTGGGTACAATGCGTAGTTCTGGAAAACCATCGCGATGTCTCTATCCTTTGGAGCAACATCATTAACTAATTTGTCACCGATATATAGCTCACCTTCAGATATTTCTTCCAAACCGGCAATCATTCTCAGTGTTGTAGACTTACCGCATCCTGAAGGTCCAACCAATATAATGAATTCCTTATCTGCTATATCCAGGTTAAAATCGCTAACTGCTGTAACTCCACCGTCATATCTCTTATAGATATTCTTTAATTTTACACTCGCCATTTTTTTCCCTCCTAAAATATTTCCACGTGTGTATTGGCTTTTCTTTACACTATAAATATAGCATTTATTAGCGTACAATAACCAGTACACTTTTCACCAAATTTATTTTTTGCTATTTAGTCACTTTGCATAAAAGCTTCTCCTTAGAAATTCCTCGTTTTCTATTGAATTTTTATGCATTAAAATGTATAATTATAAATATTCTCAAATAAATAGCTAGAGCCAATTTGTATTCCTTTCTTATAAATATATAGGGAAACAGGGCTCCTCACAGCACAGCTTGCTGCTATGGCATGCAAGGCATACCATGAAGGGAGTGTATTCCGAATAACACTGAATAAATTATTCTGGGAGTCAGAAACACGGAAGGGAGATTTAGCAATGAAACATAAGGTATTTGTAGATGGTCAGGAAGGAACTACCGGACTCAAAATCAATGAAAGGCTGGAAAACCGTTCGGATATCCATCTTCTAAAGATAAGCCCCGATAAGAGGAAAGATCCTGAGGAACGAAGCCGGCTGCTTAACGAGGCAGACGTTGCCTTTCTCTGCCTTCCTGATACAGCTGCCAGAGAGTCCGTTTCTCTTGTTTCCAATCCTCATACCCGCATTATCGATGCCAGTACGGCACACAGGACAAATCCGGAATGGGCCTATGGCTTGCCGGAACTTAGCGAAGCTCACCGCTCCGCTATTATAACTTCCAAACGGGTTTCGGTACCGGGCTGCCATGCCTCAGGCTTTACGCTTTCTCTTTTTCCGCTTGTGAAGGAGGGCATTGTCCCGGCGGATTATCCGGTTTCCTGCCACTCCATCACAGGCTACAGCGGAGGCGGTAAGAAGCTGATTGAGAAATATGAAGGAGAGGGCTGCGGTGATTCGGCCCTTGCGAGTCCTCGTATGTACGCCTTGGGACTAACCCACAAGCATTTGCCGGAAATGCAGAAGGTCTGCGGCCTCGCCCATACACCGATATTCACTCCCATAGTCAGTGGCTTTTATCAGGGTATGGCGGTTACAATCCCCCTTTATCCACGGCTTCTTTCCAAAAAACTTACGGCAAAGGAAGTACAGGAATTTCTTTCTTCCTATTATAAAGAACAGCATTTTATCAGGGTCATGCCCTTTGAGTCCGAAAACTTCTTGGACGATGGATTTTTAGGGGCTACGGGCTGTAATCATACAAACAGGGTTGACTTATTCGTTTTCGGTCACAGTGATCAGATTTTACTGGTGGCCAGGCTTGATAATCTGGGCAAGGGTGCTTCAGGAGCGGCAATACAGAACATGAACATTATGCTGGGTCTGGATGAAGCAACGGGACTGGAGGTTTAGTAGTTGACAGTTGAGAGTTGTTACTAATTGAGAATTGAAAATGGAGAATTGAGAATGAAGCACGGCGACCGCTCAGGAAGTTTTTGAATTCTCAATTTTCCATTGAATAGAATATACAAATTCGGATGGAACTTAGCTGATTTGGGCATCGTAAAGCCCCAGAACCGTTGGCTGTACGATGCCCAAATCAGCAGTTACCAATCCGATTGTATATAGGTATTTAAATAAAAATCGTTGAGAATAGAAAATCGAGAACAAATATAGGAAGAAAAAGCTTTTATCATTCTCAATTCTCAATTTTCCATTCTCCATTAAACAAGGGGGTTTTTAACATGCATCCGATGGATGGGATTATTAAGAAGGCGGAAATATTAATCGAGGCGTTGCCTTACATACAAAAGCTTTATGGAAAGACAGTAGTAATAAAATATGGCGGGAATGCCATGATTAACGACGAATTGAAAAACTCTGTTATGGAAGACATAACATTGCTTAAATATATAGGAATGAACCCGGTAGTGGTTCATGGCGGCGGACCGGATATCAACAGGGCCCTGGAAAAGTTCGACATCAAAAGTGAGTTTGTCAACGGCCTCCGGGTGACGGATGCCGCTACCATGGAAGTCGCCCAGATGGTACTGGTGGGCAAGACCAACAAGGAGATCGTGTCCCTGCTAAACCAAAAGGGCGGTAAGGCTATCGGATTGTGCGGTATTGACGGGCATCTCATCGAATGTGAGCAATACAAGACCGTCCTGGATGGCAAAGAGACGGATATCGGCTATGTAGGCAAAATCACAAAAATTAACTCAAAGCTCATCGACCTCATTGCCAAGGATGAGTACATTCCCGTTATTGCCCCCATCGGAGTGGGCACGGATGGTCAGAGTTACAACATCAACGCCGACACGGTGGCCGGTGAAATCGCCGCTGCCCTCCAGGCGGAAAAACTGATGCTCCTGACAGATGTAGAGGGTGTCAAGATGGCGAAAGAGGACCCGAATATCATCTCCGCCCTGACTACTTCGGAAGTCCATGACCTGATTGAAAGAAAAATCATCAATGGCGGCATGATTCCGAAGGTACTGGGCTGTGTCGATGCTTTGGAAAAGGGCGTGGGTAGGACCCATATCATTGACGGAAGGATTCCGCACTGCATACTGCTTGAAATCTTCACCTATAAGGGAATTGGTACCATGATCATGAAGGAAAAGGTTCTTTACCACAGCAACGAGAAACTGTATGAATAATTTCACCTTGTAATAAAATCTCCCCTTCCCAAGGAGGGGGAGATTTTATTTGCCTGCTAAAGCAGTCAGTAGATGAGTTAGCGCCATCTATACTCTTAAATTACTTTCTAAGAAAGAATAAATATTATTGCATTTTTATACATATGAATGTATAATTATTAATAACATGATAAAGGGGGTCTGCGCAATGCATCTTGAAGAAATTATGGAGCTTGATGACAAATATTATATGAATACTTTCGGTAAAAGAATACCGGTTTGCTTTACACACGGAGAAGGTATACACCTCTGGGATACCGAGGGAAAAAGATATAATGATTTTTTTGCCGGAATTGCCGTCAGTGCTCTGGGACATTCGCACCCGGCTCTTGTCAGCGCTATACAGGCGCAGGCAGAAAAACTGATTCACTGCTCAAACCTTTACTACATAGAACCCCAGGCAAAGCTGGCCAAGCTGCTGGTGGAAAACTCCTGTGCCGACAGGGTCTTCTTTGGGAACAGCGGTGCTGAAGCCAACGAAGGAGCTATTAAGCTGGCGAGAATCTACTTTAAGAAAAAAGGATATTCAAATAAATATGAAATCATAACGCTGGAAAATTCTTTCCATGGGAGAACACTGGCCACTGTTGCCGCCACAGGGCAGAAGAAATACAAGGAGCCATACGCTCCTTTGACGCCAAACTTTGTCAATGTCCCCATCAATGATCTGGCAGCGCTGGAAGGCGCCATCACAGAAAACACCTGTGCCATTATGCTGGAACCCGTCCAGGGAGAAAGCGGTGTATTCCCCATGACAGAGCAATACATGCAGGGAGTCCGGGATTTGTGCGACCAACATGGCCTGCTGCTGATCTTCGATGAAGTTCAAACCGGTATCGGCAGAACCGGAAAGTTGTTCGGATACCAGCATTACGGCATTGAGCCGGACATATTTACCTTGGCCAAGGCGCTGGGCGGTGGAGTTCCCATCGGTGCCGTATGTGCAAAGCAACATGTAGCCCAGGCTTTTGATCCCGGCGATCATGGCTCCACCTTCGGGGGAAATCCCCTGGCCTGTACGGCAGGATTGGCCGTTATGGAAACCGTATTGGGAGATGGTCTGGCGGAACGCGCAGCAGAAATAGGAGGGTATTTCTCTACAAAACTCCGATCCTTAGCGGATAAATATACATTTATAACGCAAATCAGAAGCAAGGGCCTTATGGTTGGAATACAGCTTTCCATCGACAAGGCGAAGGAAATTAAGGAAGCCTGCTTTACGAGAGGCTACTTGCTGGCTAACGTAGGAAACAACATCCTTAGGATACTCCCGCCGCTGATCATAACAGCAGAGGATATTGACGGATTTGTCGCTACGCTGGACGAAGTGCTGGGTGGATTCAAAGCGGAGAGCTAAACGCTGGAAAAGGATTATACCTCTTTAAACTTTTCCCAAAAAAATATTATTATGAGAGAGTCTAAAGGAGAATTAAAACGAAGCTCCCAACTCTCCACTGATTTTGGAGGATCGATAGAATGAAATCTGTTTTGGTTTTGGAAGACGGAACCTACTTCCCCGGGGAAGCCTTCGGACAACAAGGTGAATCCGTAGGTGAGGTTGTTTTTAATACATGTATGACGGGCTATCAGGAAATCGCTACAGACCCGTCCTATAACGGCCAGATTGTTACTATGACCTATCCGTTGATCGGTAATTACGGGGTTAATGAAGAAGACTATGAATCCTACAAGCCCCATGTCCAGGGGTTTATTGTCAAGGAATTATGTGATGCTCCCAGCAACTGGAGAAACAAAATGAGCGCCGACGATTATTTTAAGAAGCATAATATCGTAGGCATCAAAGGCATTGATACCCGGGCACTTACACAGCACATCCGTAATTTCGGCAACATGTATGGAATTATATCCACAGAATGCGGAAATATTGATATACTTACCCACAGGCTTAGGCAGAAGATGGTGGAAAAACGCAACCTGGTAATGGAAGTCACCACCAAAACCACGCTGCACAAGCCGGGAACCGGAAAAAAAGTAGTGGTACTGGATTTTGGCGTAAAATACAACATCCTCCGCTCTCTCGAGCAAAGGAATTGCAATGTATACGTACTTCCAGCCTTTTCCTCCTACGATGAGATCATGGGGTACAACCCGGATGGGATTCTCTTATCCAACGGCCCTGGTGATCCGGCGGACCTGCCGCAGATCAAGGGCACCATTCAGAAATTACTGGGCAAGAAACCCATATTGGGAATCTGTCTCGGGCACCAGCTGCTGGGTCTGGCTCTCGGTGGCAAGACCTATAAGCTGAAGTTCGGACATCACGGCGGCAACCACCCCGTAAAGGATTTTATCACCGGGCGATGCTATATAACTTCACAGAACCATAATTACGCTCTGGACAAGGATTTCAGCAATGATGTGGATATCACCCATCGAAACGTAAATGACGGAACAGTAGAAGGTTTCCGCCACAAGCATATGCCCATTATCAGCGTCCAGTACCACCCCGAAGCTGCTCCCGGCCCCCAGGACAGCGCCTACATATTCGATGATTTTGTGAAGATGATGGAAGGGTAAGGGGTAACTACCAATTTATAGCGGAGGTATACAATGCCAAAAAGGGAAAATATAAAAAAAGTATTGGTAATCGGTTCAGGGCCCATTATTATCGGGCAGGCCGCAGAGTTTGACTACTCCGGTACCCAGGCCTGCAAGTCCCTGAAGGAGGAAGGTATCGAGGTCGTTCTGGTGAACAGCAACCCCGCTACCATTATGACAGACAGTGATACTGCGGATAAAATTTATATAGAACCTATCACCCTGGAGTTTGTTAAGCAAATCATTAAAAAGGAAAAGCCTGACGGTATCCTGGCATCCCTGGGCGGTCAAACCGGCCTGAATATGGCGGTACAGCTGGCCGCAGACGGTATTCTGGATGAAATGGGCATCGAGCTTTTGGGAACTTCCCTGGCTTCCATAAAAAAAGCCGAAGACCGGGAATTGTTTAAGCACACCATGGAGGAAATTGATGAAAAGGTGGCTCACAGCACCATCGTGACCGACCTGGAAGCTGCCGTCAAATTTGCTGAAGAGGTAGGCTTCCCCATCATTATCCGTCCTGCCTATACCCTGGGTGGCACCGGCGGCGGCATTGCCCATGACATGGACGAATTCAGGTACATTTGCGGCAAAGGCCTCAAACTCAGCATGATCAGCCAGGTACTGCTGGAACAAAGTGTTGCCGGCTGGAAAGAGATCGAATATGAAGTTATGCGGGACAGCGCCGATAACTGCATCATCATTTGTAACATGGAAAACTTCGATCCTGTAGGCGTTCATACCGGAGACAGCATCGTTGTGGCTCCTAGCCAGACGCTCTCGGATGTAGAGTATCAGATGCTGCGTTCCGCTTCCATTAAAATCATCCGCGCGCTGGATATCAAAGGCGGCTGTAACATCCAGTATGCATTGAATCCTAATAGCTATGAGTATGTGGTGATCGAAGTAAATCCGAGGGTTAGCCGTTCCAGTGCCCTGGCGTCCAAGGCCACAGGGTATCCTATCGCCCGTGTTACTGCCAAGATTGCCCTGGGGCTGAATCTGGATGAAATTAAAAACTCCGTTACCCAGAACACCTATGCCTGCTTTGAACCGTCCCTGGACTATGTGGTAACAAAGGTTCCACGCTGGCCCTTTGACAAGTTCTCCACGGCGGACCGAAGCCTGGGGACCCAGATGAAGGCTACCGGTGAGGTTATGGCCATAGGAAGAACCTTTGAAGAATCCTTATTAAAGGCCATCGATTCACTGGATGTAAAATTCAATTACCAGTTGGGCTTAAGCCTCTTTGATAATATGACCAAGCAGGAACTGATGGAGTTCATCACACAGGCCAACGACCAGAGAATTTTTGCCATCTGCAAGGCATTGCAGAAGGGGGTTACGGCAGGCGAAATCGTAAATATCACCCAAATCGATGACTTCTTCATCCGTAAACTCAAGAAGATCGTAAAACTAGCGGAAGAAGTGAAGAATGCAGGCATAGCCTGGATGGATTATGATTTGTATTCACGGGCCAAGAAGATCGGCTTCGGCGATTCCTATATCGCCAACCTGACCAATGTTCCGCTGGATAGCATTCTGGAGCTGAGGGATAAATACCCTATCAACCCGGTATACAAGATCGTTGATACCTGTGCCGGAGAATTTGAAGCAGTGACTCCATACTATTACTCTACCTATGAAGAGAAGGACGATGTGGTGGTAACCGACAGGAAAAAGGTTCTAGTTATCGGCTCGGGTCCCATCCGGATCGGTCAGGGTATCGAGTTTGACTACTGCAGCGTTCACTCTGTCACGACGTTAAAAGAGATGGATATCGAATCCATTATTATAAATAACAACCCGGAAACCGTAAGTACCGACTTCGATACCTCCGATAAGCTGTACTTTGAACCTCTTACCAAGGAGTGTGTGCTGGATGTAATTCAAAAGGAAAAGCCCATCGGCGTCATCGTGCAGTTTGGCGGTCAGACAGCCATCAATCTGGCTTCTACCCTTCACAAGGAAGGGGTCAGAATTCTGGGAAGTTCGGTGGAAAGCATCGATGTGGCAGAAGACAGGGATAAATTCCTCAAACTGCTGGAGGAACTTAATATTCCAATTCCTCAGGGCAGCACCGCCTTCTCGGTGGAAGAAGCCAGGGTCATCGCCAATCACATCGGCTATCCCGTTCTGGTAAGACCTTCCTATGTTTTGGGTGGAAGAGCGATGGAGGTTGTCTATAATGATACTACGCTGGAAGAATACATGAGCCAGGCAGTGGATATTTCACCCAAGCATCCCGTCCTCATCGATAAATACATTACCGGTAAGGAAGTAGAGGTGGACGGAATCTGTGATGGTGAGAATGTCCTGATCCCCGGTATCATGGAGCATATCGAGAGAGCTGGAGTGCATTCGGGAGACAGCATCGCCGTTTATCCGCCGAAGACCCTCAGCGCCAAGACCAAGGCCACCATCGTAGAGTATACGCAAAAGCTGGCCAGAGCCCTGAAAGTAGTCGGGTTGTTCAACATCCAGTTTGTTCTGGACCAAAACGAGAAGGTGTATGTAATCGAGGTAAACCCGAGGGCCAGCCGTACCATCCCGGTACTCAGCAAGATCACAGGAATTCCTATGGTGAACGTAGCCACCAAGCTGATTATGGGACAGAAGCTGGAAGACCTGGGCTATACTCCGGGTCTGGCAAAGGAATCGGAATTTACCGCTGTGAAAGCACCTGTATTCTCCTTCTCCAAGCTAACTACAGTGGATACCTTCCTGGGGCCTGAAATGAAGTCCACCGGGGAAGTCATGGGCGTCGACAAGGACTATTACAGCGCGTTATACAAAGCCTTTGTTGCTTCCGGCATAAAGATCCCCTCCGGTGGGAATGTGCTGCTATCCGTATCCGACAGGGATAAGACCGAATGCATCGAAATGGCTAGGAAGCTGCAAGCCCTTGATTTCAGGCTTCTGGCTACCGAAGGTACTTGCCGCCATCTGGCAGGAGCAGGTTTCGACGTTGAATGCGTGCCCATGGAGAAAGTGCCTGAATATATAAAAACAGACCGGATTTCACTGATTATCAATACGCCCACCCGAGGCAAGGTTCCCGCCAGGGCAGGATTCTCCCTGCGGAGGACCGCCATCGAGTATAATATCCCCTGCATAACCTCCCTGGATACGGCAAACGCTATCTTCCAGGTATTGGAACGCATCATTAACGGCAGGGAAACAGAGATTTATGCGCTGGATGAGTACTCGAGGTTTGAAAATCGTTGTTAGTTACTAGTTGCTGGTTCCTGGCAATTCTCAGACGGATGCACAGGTCTGCCCCTACAGGAAACGAATAACCAAGAACGCTTTTAAAATAAAAGGAGGTTACATCATGAAACATTTACTAACCCTTCACGATCTTACATCGGAGGAAGTTTTCGATATACTGAAGCTGGCGGAGAAGCTGAAAAAAGAGCTAAAGGCCGGCATCCCCCATCCCCTTCTCAAAGGGAAAACCCTGGGGATGATTTTTACAAAGTCTTCTACAAGGACCCGGGTGTCCTTTGAAGTAGGTACGGTTCAACTGGGAGGGTACCCCCTCTTCCTGAGTTCCAACGATATTCAGTTGGGCCGCGGTGAAACCGTTTACGATACTGCCCAGGTATTATCAAGGTACATCGATGGGATCATGATCCGTACCTTCAAACAGAGTGATGTGGAAGATCTGGCCCGGTTCGGGTCCATTCCGGTTATTAACGGCCTCACAGATTTGGTACATCCCTGCCAGATTCTTGCCGACCTGCTCACCGTATATGAACATAAGGGAACATTGAAAGGCCTGAAGATGGCCTATGTTGGTGACGGTAACAATGTTGCCCACTCGCTGCTTCATGGCTGTGCAAAGGTAGGCATGGACATTGCAGTGGCAACTCCGGAAAACTATAAATGTGATGAAGCCATGGTGGATGAAGCTTTAGAGGATGCCAAGGATACCGGCTCCAGGATATTGATTACCCAGGACCCTGTAGAAGCTGTTAAGAATGCCGATGTTATCTATACCGATACCTGGGTCAGTATGGGCCAGGAAGCGGAAAAGGCTGAGAGGCTGAAGGTTTTCATGCCGTATCAGGTGAACAGCCAGTTGATGTCTCACGCAAAGTCCGATGCCATATTCCTTCACTGCCTGCCGGCTTACAGGGGCTATGAGGTTACAGAGGAAATTATCGACGGGCCCCAATCTGCTATATTTGATGAAGCGGAAAACAGGCTCCATGCCCAGAAGGCTGTTATGGCCCTGTTGATGGGAAAGGACTAAATTAAAAATTGAGAATTGAAAATTGAGAATTTAGAATGAAGAGTTTTAAGTTGGAAGTGATGATATGAACTATTCGTTCATTATTCGGCGGGCTGTGCAGGAGGATGCAGAGGCGATCCGGGAGATCACCCGGGAGGCCTTTGCCCGGTATCTGGAAGATGCAGGACTTACGGGAACCCTGGACGCACTGGAGGAGTCTTTGGAGGATATCCGTCTGGATATCGAAACCAAGGAGGTTTTTGTGGCTTTCATTGACTCCACCCCGGTAGGCAGCATACGGGTACAGCTATTTCCTGACGGAACCGCCTATATAAGCCGGTTCGGAGTGCGACTCCAGTATCATAATATCGGTATCGGCAAATCCCTTATGAACCTGGTCGATAAGCTGCTGAAAGCAAAAGAGGTAAAGAGGGTCAGCCTTCATACGGCTTCCCGGTACAGGGACCTGGTACGTTTCTACTACGGCCGGGGGTTTTATATCGATTCAACTACCAAAGACCGGGGCTATGTCCGGGCGCTGCTGGTAAAGGAGTATGAAAGTTGATAGGGCGGCTGCGAGGTTTTGTAACCATAAAATAAGGTCGTTCCATTTAGGAGAAGAAAGTATTTTGTGAAAAGTAAAACGGATAATATCCATCTAAAAAATCAATCCCTTACACATCTTATATCATAAGATTTGCAAGGGATTTTTTATCTTCTCTTCTTCTACTTTCTACTTAACTTTTCCCGACCGAGGAACAACTTTATTTTCCGGGCATGTTTTTCCATTTCCCTTTCTATCTATTCATCTACTTAGGTGTTTAAGGGGATGGTGTTCTGTAACAAATTTATTTGATACCTACACAGATAGGATAAAGTTGTTTCATGAAAATAAGTTATGTTGTTTCAGAATAATCAATTCTTTTAGTATTCAACCTTTTTACCTGCATATTTAGAATACTTTTCAGCAAGAATGCCTGTTTCCAGATGATGACTGTAACCCACCTGTTCGTCAGGTTCATTTCTGCCCCCTGGTATTTCAGGTTTCATGTAAATGGACTGAAACGAACTACCTATACTGACACCAGCGTTGTATAAAATTGTTTCACGGTATCCCTCCCTGTACGCAATTACAGTGATAGTGCCTCTTATATCTTCGGCACTGCCGAATCCGAGGGTTAAGTACTTTTTATCTAAAGGAACTGTTATTTCTTTCTCTGCAACACCTTTTTCATTAGATACAGCAACGTCGATTACCTCTCCATCATCTCGGATCATCACCATTCTGACATTCCCAATCGGTTCGATATCTTCATAGTCTTTAGTTATAAAGCGCATTTTCACTGTAACTGTATCAGGAATATTTTTATGTACGAAAACGCCCATTAAAAATTGGCTTGTTCTATCGCCAAATATTGTCCATAAAGTAATCAATAGTATCGTCAGTATTAAAACTCTTACTATAGGCTGTATAAATCTCTTTAATGAAATTACCACGAATACACCTCCCCGTCATGTCAATTATATAAGACAAGGAGATAAGCAAACACTATTTTCCACGCTTTCGCTCCTTCTCATTCCTAATTTCAAACGATAAAACAGAGAATTTCAGATACTTATGCTTTTCTACGATATAGTCTACTTCCTTCCACTTACCATTTTCCTCTACATATTCCCGCATAAAGATATCTACTCCATTTGTAAGCCTGACAGCATCAAATCTATATCTATTCTGCTTCCCTTTTGCTATGATCTGGACTTGTGAACCCTTAACATCTACTTTCTCAATTTCGTCAATGAGTTTATACCAGTCACCAAATATAATCTGTACAACCATCCTGGCATCCCAATACCATAGATGATATGGAGCACATAGGAAATCCTCGGGAATGTAGTCTATCTCTTTAATCTTCCATCCCTCAAATGGTGCACTCTCTAAAGTAATTAGCCCATAGTAGTAAGCAAAATAAGACGGTTGTGGCTTATCCCCATCCTTCTCGTTATAAGGAGGACTTGTAATCACTTCGATTTCTATCATATAGTACTTGATATTATCGGGGGTTTCGGGAGGAGCATAGGCTGGAAGCAGCTTAAGGAGTGTTGTATGTGCAGTTCCAGCAAATGATCTAACAAACTCATCTAATGACATTTTCTGCTGCATATCCTTGCTCAATAGTTGATATGCATAGGGATAGGGATTTCCTGCATGACCTATGGTGCCACATCCTCCGGTATATCCTTCCATGTTGGATGCATCCTCTAAAATAGCATAATAAGCATGAATGACATCTTCAGGGATACTGAATATTACCAGACTGCCAGGTGGATTTTCCAACATGCCTTTAAAATCCTTAAATGAATATTTCAGTTTTAATGCTGGCTGCTTGGAAGGGCGTAGAAAACGCTCATCTCCTTCCTTTGACTCATTAATATTAGATACAGGTTGTGAAAATTCTTGTTTTAGATAGTTGTCATTGTGTATATAGCCGCCCATTACAGGGTGGCCCTTTTGGTCATCAAATATCATCCATAAAATGAATAACAAAATAGATAGGAGTAAAATTCCTATTGTGGGCTTGATAATTTTTCTTACGGAAATAACCATTCCGATCCCCCCTAATACATAAAATATATGAAAATAAGAGAGGAATCAGCACGGTTTTAAATCCCTCCTTATGTATGCCATTCAAATAGCTCTTCACTTTTCCCTTGCCCTTTAAGCCACTCCTTTGCCTGCCTTTCTATGTCCTTTCCCAAAGGATTACTTCTCATATACTCTTGTATTTGTGGTACATATTGGAATGGAAACATCTGCTTTATAGATTCCGCCAAACCGCCCCCGGGAATTGGAGTCATATAGTCCAGAACATAGGATTCTCCCTTTTCGTTCTGCTTTAAAACCATGACTACAGCCCCATTTCCTCCTGAAATAAGCCTGAACCTTTCTCCAACAAAGGAAAATCCATCACAGTCTACATACAAGTAAACATACTTCTTTCCGTAGTAACAGCATGGACTATTATTTTTTTATCCATATCAGCCCCTCATTTACTACTCATTTTCAGTCTATGCTACTGTTTGTCAACCAGCCACGTATAATTATCCAGCTTGATTAATTCAATGAAATCAGATTTTTCCGGTCGCTTGTACGGCGGTTGGTACACGCCCGTATAATCTTCATAATACCAGACCTTGAAACGGATTCTATCTTTTGACAGGCGCTTGTCGCCTATAATTTCAAAGGCTTGATGGTGAGGATTTGAAGTGCCTGCGAAATGTATCTGGAAGTCGTTCACGTCAGCATAATTTTTCTTTACATTCTCTGAAACCAGATCATACGCCATCCGGCCATCTCTCATGATCCATGCATATAAGTACTGATCCGCAGTCCTCAAAGCAGCCGTATAGTCCTTATCTATATAAATCGGGTGAGATAGGGGTTTAGTGAGTAATACTGCAAATGGAACCATTACAAGCATCACCAGTACGCATATTGTCGGTGATTTTTTAAATACGAAAACGGAAAACCTCTGCATCATATCCTCCTGGAATGGGTGCTACTGGTAAAGTATATGAAGTAGAAATCAGTTGTATAATATTATCTTTGAAGGGCGTCTTATAGTAGTAAATAAAAGTAACTTAGCTGTAAGTACTCTTAGTAATTCTTAAAAACTATGATTTTACAATTAGGATTGTTTATTTTACTAAGGCAATTCAGAAACCCACAATTTTGAGCTGTCGCAGTTATCTAATTGTTTATTTTCTTCTAATAGGGGTGATGGGAGCATCCGTGTCATTAACTATACTAACTAGAGTTGTGCATTGAAAAGTAAATAATTGTCTTACCAATAAAGTGGTAAA
>ENA-OFCE01000541-OFCE01000541.1-metagenomes-genome-assembly--contig:-NODE-541-length-24430-cov-7.300021_pt1 | contig 24430 bp, 15 predicted proteins | sample MGYA00153388_OFCE01 | MGnify analysis MGYA00153388
CCTTCATGGAACCCATGGCGGGCCCGCAAAAAAGATGAAGTAATATTTTCACTCTTCTGTAAATGCAAAAAGGCTGTAGATAAACACAAGTTCATCTACAGCCTCTATATAGGATGGCGCACTTTGGCCCTTAATAACCAGCAAGTGAAACGCCCGGGTTTTAGGGCGGTTTGCCTGCTGGAAAAATTCAGCTCCAAAGCACGATACCTATAAAATAGGTAAAACTCACCCTTGGGTAAAGACATAAATAGGTATAAAAATACCGTGCACAAGGGCACGGCACTGTTTACACATATATGAGATCCCAAAGGATTGGTTGTGTGCTGCCTGTGTTCCCAACTAAAGGTAACCGGAAAAAAGGTAAAACCATCCAAGCCCTGCAATCAGTGCAGAAGGCAAGTTTCATTCTTCCAATTACGCTATTCAATTCCTTTAGTTAAGAACCAACGCAGACATCAACACAACTCCAATAAGTTTTTTCTTTTATTATAGTATATATTACCCGACGCGTCAACGTACTTTTTTCATGCTTTGATAGAGCTAGGAACGGTAGTTGAATTTGCAAAAGCAACTTTGAGAATTAAATGGCGATCCTTGCGGATACGGAATATAGACAGAAGCCTTATTTTGGGATAGTATATTTCTAAATGAACTGCGCGGGGTGAGTAAATTGTCAGAGGATCAAAAGAAGGAATTTGTAAACCACTGCATTAAAGACGCTGGAATGCTGCTGTGCAACGAAAATGTGGTGTTCCCCAGCTTATGCGGTATCGGAGGAGACTGGAATACCATTATGACACTGATCGAAGACCGGGAAGTATTTCACAGCAAAGTATTTAAGGCAAGAACTACCTATCTGTCAAAGGAATTGTATTTTTATCTTAAATGGTTTAAACAAAGAAAAGTACTTGGGGAAACGGAGAAGAGAATCTTCGACTTTCTGGAGGAAACCGGAGGTGCTGACACTGAGATGGTTAAGAATTCCCTCATGCTCGGCAGCAAGGAATTCAAGAAATCAATGGACAAGCTTCTTTCGGACCTCCAGGTCACGGTACTGAGCCGAGGAAAAAGCTTAAGCGAAAGCTGGACCGCGCTGGTATGGGGAACATATTTGCAGTGGGAAAGCGGTTGTATGGCAGATCAATACAGCTTGACGAATGAAGAGTGCCACACCTGCATCCACCAAATTCTATCTAAAAACTTATCAAGTAAAGACATTGAGCGGATGCTTAGATAACAGAGAATCTATCCGAATTTCAAAAATAATGCCCCCGGTTTCCCGGAGGCATTACCACTCTCTCTTTATTTCTTCTTACCCAAAATCCTTAAGATATACAGGAACAGGTTAACAAAATCCAAATACAAGGTAAGTGCGCCCATGATGGCTACATTACTTTCTCTTGCCGTTCCTGCATAGGCTGCGTGATAATGCTTTATCTTCTGGCTGTCATAGGCAGTCAGCCCGAGGAAAACCGCTACCCCTACAAAGGAAATAATCCAGTACAGAGTGCTGCTTTGTAAGAACCAGTTTGCAATGGAAGCGATGAGGATGCCCACCAATCCCATTAGGAACAAAGACCCCATGGATGTAAGATCCTGCTTTGTTACTGCTCCATAAACACTCATAAAGCCAAAAAACGCTGCCGTGATAAAGAATACAAAAGCGATTGAACTCAAAGTATAAACCAGGAAAATTAATGATAGTGTAATTCCATTAATAACTGAATAGAAAATAAACGCGGCTGCCGCAGCTCCATAGCTCATTTTCATTACCCTGCTGGATAGAAACCATACAACACCGATTTCTACGAGTAAAAGTGCAAACAGCGAATATCTGCTGGTTGCCAGGTACAGCAATGGTGTCTCAAGGGTGACAATGGACGTAATTCCCGTAACCAACAGTCCCAAAAACATCCATCCGTAGGCTCTGACAAACTGCGCAGTCAAGCTCCTTTTCGCCTCTAGCGCCTGCTCTTGCTGATAATATTCCATAATTCTGCCTCCTTGCTTTGATAAACAGTATATACTCCGCAGAGGGAATTAAACTTATAAGGCAGCGGAGTATGAACCTCGCTGTACAGGCAAAACAACACCCAGTGCCCGTACTCGGTATAATGAAATACTACCATATTTTTAAAAGTATGGCAAGTCGTTCAACTCCGCAGTAGCCCTTCAGGCTTTCAAGTTATCCACATTCTGTTTACAACTCTGTGGAAAACTCTGTGGACAGGCTGTTAATTTTCCACTTCCTGTGGATTATTTCCTTATTTTCTATGTTTTTATGTTTATTTAATCCTTAACCGGCAATACTTTATACGACTACCCTTTTTGAGAGAGACAGTCAAATTCCTTCTTGTTTTTGTGGGAGGGCCGTAACAGCCCTTCCTATATACATTAAAAACTTGAAAAATTGCAATTCCACAAAGCCATTACTATAAATCGCATTGCATAATAAAAAGTGATGTACTCCTGTTAAGGTTATACATCACTTTTAAATCGGTCAACTCTTCTTATCTCTAATAATTAAATAATTGATAGAGTATTTTCGCTGCTTCTCCTCTCGTAGCAGTACCTTCAGGATCAAACACTACACCTTTACCTGACATTATACCGTACTGTACACACGTAGCAATTGCACTTCGTACATCCCCAATCATTATATCCTGATCTTCAAACCTCGTCAGAATGGCATCAACATTCGAGGGTGCTTTCTCCTTATAAATAGTAGTAAGTGCTTTAGAAATAATTACAGTCATGTCTTCTCGCGATATAGACACATTGGGACCAAACTTTTCCGACTCATCGATGATTCCTGCTTTTGTGGCAGAGGCAACATATGTATAGTACCAGTCGGAACTGCTAACATCGCTAAATTTAGCCGTCGCAGTTTCGTCTACGACTCCCATCAAGCAAGTTATTAGCTTTAAAAACTCGGCCCTTGTAATTTCACCGTCGGGATCAAACAGTTCATTGCCCTTACCGGATACAAACCCTTTGGATGCCATCGCTGCTACGTATTTCTCGGACCAGTGCTTCGCTGTATCATTAAATGTAACTATATTACTAGCAATTACATACTTGCTAAAGTGCCCAGTCCTGAACATGACATTTCCATTTACATATTTTCCTGACATGTTGCTTTTGGAGCCATCAGGCGCAATATAAAATACAGTAATATTCTCCTTGTCTTCTCCATCTTTCAACGCATACGGTACAGAAACCATAACATCCTTGTCAAAGTCACTTATTGTTTTGGATAAACCGTTCTCATCCGTCATTTTTAATTCAAGTTCAACTGCGGTTTGATTGTTCTCATTAGTTCGATTGACACTAAATACTGCCGTTTTTGAATTCATTTTAACAAAATCAGGAGATACCGTTATTATCGCGGTTGGTAGTACTATATCCACCTTTTCGACTCCCTTTTCTCCGACCTTCTTCAACAAATCACAAGGAACTTTGATATCAACTTTTTTTATGGCTGGTTCAACGGATACATCAATGATAACTTTTTTGTCCATACGCGCCTCTACACTTGGGTTATCGAGCTTATCACTGATACTTTCAACAGTTTTCACAACTTTTCCCGCATTATCGACAATATCATTCATGGTCTTATAGTCGATAATCGCAGTAGCAATATTATCGCCACTTATACCCGGCGTAACGTGTTTTGTAGCAAGTTTAGAGATAGCAGTATTAATAGCTTCCAGTATTTTGTCATTTGTTGTCTTACTATCATTGGAAGCCGATGGAGTGCTTGTGATTTCCTTTATAGCCTTCACTGCTTGGTCTACTGTTTGCGTGTCAGGAGTATCCATAGGCGGTACCATAATGAAGCCGCCTCCGCCACCCGGTGCAGTTACAGCAGTCGATGTTACAGTTACTGTACAGATTACTTTTACGGAAGGATTTGATTCACTGGCAGCAGTAATTGCTGCTGTACCTACTGACTTGGCAGTAACCCTGCCACTTGAATCTACTTCAGCCACTGTTGTATTACTTGATGACCATAACACTTTTTTATTTGATGCATTCTCAGGTTTTACTACAGCCATAAGCGATGCAGATTCATTCACCTTTAGGTTTAGCGCAGTATTATTCAAACTTATTTCGCTTACGCCTGTTACTAGAACAAGATTAATGGCTGCCTTACTTGAAACACTTACATTAATAGCATTTATATCAGCAGGGTTTGCTGAAGTACCTGAGAATGAATAAAACCCTCTTTCTGCATATTTGTTATCAGAGTTTCCTGACTTTATAACATATTTCACCTCATACCCTGAGCCATAACCCGGTATAATCTGTAGTAAATATTGACTCCTACTGGAGCCGCCTGGTAATGACACACTTCCGGAAATGGTTCTGGATGTAGCAATTAGTGACATATTAATCCCTGTAACCCCTGCATCGGATACTGTTACCAAATTTGCATTCGCTGCATAAACTGTTGTATTATTCGAATTATAAAAAGCGGTGCCTGCAAATTCATCCACAGAATATTGAGTATACCAAATTTTATATCCTGATCCCGCAGGTACAAATAGAGAATATGTTACCGAACTCGCTCCCTTTTCTATAACTGCATCTGTCATGGAGAAGTTTGTTCCATTAGAGGCATATACTCTCATCCATATACCATTATGTTTAAGATTTTCGTAATTTGCGGGCATGGAAATGGTACCCTGTATTACCTTCCCTGCTACCAATACAAGGTTTCTATTCGTTACATCTACCGTTGTTACATCCAATTGTGCAGCTGCGTCAGGCCCCCCAACAATCCCATTTGACACATAGAATCCGTTTGTCATGTAATCATAGTAGGAATCCTTTCTAAGTAAATATTCTAGGGTATATCCCGAGTTCGCCGGAACCTTTATTTCATACGCTGTTGATTTCTCTCCGACTGGGATATATACATCTGTATAGGGTGAATTACCAAGAGAGCTGTTATGAGCATAGATTCTCATTCCTACGCCACCCTCAGGTGCCACTCTGTTATCCGGTAACATAACAGTTCCTTTAATGGACCTTTCACCGGAGAGTATGGTAAGATTTATGCTTGAAGTATTCCCGCTTGCAACATTTACCGTAGGGCTATGTGCTGTAACTGACGTGTAATAGTAATCCGTCGGTGTATTTTCAGACCGAGGTACGACCGAACAGCTTATCTGATAATCCGAACTGCCCATAGCCCCCGGTATTGGTAATTTTGTGGATGTAGCAGAGTAAAAATCATCCTCTATGCTTGGAGTATCATTGTTGGTAATTGCGTAAATGTCTACATCCATAACAGGAATCACTGAAACGGGTACGCTTAGAACATACTCCACAGAATTCGCACCTTCGGGTATTATTACAGATATTAATTTCTGATAATCTCCATTTATAGCATTGACCATAACATTGATTCCACCAGCCGGTGCGACGCCGGAGAGCAATGATACTGTACCTGTAATAACTCTTGTCTCTATCATTGTTGCATTTATTTCAGAACAGTCTCCTCCGCCTACATCAACACTTGCGGTACTATTGCTTGACGAAACAGCACCTAGCAGATTATTGCCGAATTGGATTTCGTACGCCGTATTGATAGCAAGAAATCTCACCCGATAGTTTGTTTCATCATCATACAAAGGAACTTCTATAGAGTATACTGCTGATGTTTCACCTTTTGCCAATTTGATCATTGAAGCAACGGAATCCTTGGAATTATCTGCAAAATAAAAAATGGTAATATCGCCTTCCGGAGCACTTTCTCCCGCAGGCAGAGAAATGGTCCCGCTTATCTTTCTGGAAAGCAGCAGTTGTAGGTCAATATTCGTCTTGCTTTCATTGTTTAGCGTGATTAAAGACGATTTTACGTTCCCTACCCTCATCCCATCGGTCCCGTAAAAAGCATGAGGCATATATCCACTTTCAGGTCGAATAGAGTATGTTAGGGCATAATTGCTTCCATTAGGTATATTCTTTATTGTGTAAGGTATAGAACTGCTTCCAGCCGGAATTGTTACAGTTGTACTGGTTAGGGTTGTAATTGTTGTCGGAAGTAGTTCTAGTAGAGAAATTGACACATCCATTCCACTCGTTGGTGCAACTCGCCCCAATGGTAACGATACAGTACCACTGATTGTATTGGTACCTTGCGTTCCTGTCACTGTGACTATACAGTAAGCATTTACATCGGGGTTCTCACTACTTATTACGCTGATTACAGCTGTTCCCTTTGCAACAGCAGTAACCTCACCGGAAGGAGATACAGTGGCTATCCTCGTATCACTGGAGGACCACCTATATTCTTTATTTGTTGCATTATCAGGGCTTATTGTTGCTCGTAAAAAATCTGATTGCCCCGGCGCCAACAGCATCGAAGTCTTATCTAAAGTAATCCCTCTTACAGGTCTTATACATCTAACCATCCACTCCTGCGTAGACCCATCCAGTGCAGTAACTGTATATTTAACCGGCAAAGTAAAGTCTTGCAGTGTCCCGGATTCGGGAAATATTTGAGCCCCGGTTGAAACGCGGATTGTAGGTTTAAGTGCTGAAACAGAGGCCCCATCCGGCATATAGAATGTAATCGTATGAGTGCTTGTATCAATAAAGGCGCTCCCTACCTCTCCATCTATTCTAAAGTCTGTAATTAGGTTTTCAGATGAATTGAAAATAGGAAAGGAATTACTATAATAGGCGAAGTTATTGTATACAGCTTTAACTACTGTAAAAAGATCTCCATTATTGATACTGCTATAATCAGATTTGTTAATTATAAACTGGTAATTCCTTTCATATACTCCATTACTTACAGTTGTTACGGGCCCCATCGGCATAGTAGGCAGCGTAAAACCCGTAACAGATACTCCACCCTTATACACTGAATAGGAAACACTTGCTGCTCCGTCCTGTAACTCACTACTATGATCTGCTGTAACCACCGCATTCAAAGTAGTACTATTGCTGTCTGAGTTTACAACAGTTACCGTGACATTTCGTATAGCTGCAAATGTCGAGATGATTTGCCCGAAACATAATAAAAACGCAACTACGATTGAAAGCAAAGTTTTAAGGACTTTATTCACTCGACCTTCCCCCTTTGCAAGAAGCTTGTCCGTTTAAAGTACATTCGCATCATTCCCCCTCATATTAATTTTTTAAAACGGTAAAATACAAGAACTGATTCTCCCCTATCACACCAAGACAATCGTTGTACTATCTTGCCACTTCTGTGATAGTAACGTGTAATCATGATGGCACAAGAAGTATCCTTACTTCCAATTGATATTATACATTATAGAAAAACAGGAAATCAATTGAATTTGTTATAAAAACTTCATTTCCTAATAGAAGTTATCTCTTTACATAACATATTTCCATTCTCCTGAATACTATGTAGTAAAACGGATCAGGAGGTACCCATTATGTACCCATACGAATATTACACTCCCTATCTCTGGCGGGTTAGTTATCGTATTGAGATCAATACCTCTGCCAGGACCTTAACTCTATATAAGGATGAAAAATGGTTCAAATCCTATCCTGTTGCTGTGGGCTCGCCCTCAACCCCCACTCCTATAGGTAATTGGACCATCACTAAGAAAGCTCTGTGGGGCGAGCAGTTTGGAGGTCATTTCATGCAGCTTAGTGTACCTTGGGGAATCTACGGAATTCATGGCACCAATAAGCCATGGTCCATCGGTCAGGCTGTCAGCCATGGCTGTGTCCGAATGTATAATGAAGATGCCGCGGAGCTCTATAATCTTGTATCTGTAGGTACGCCCGTATATATTCACTCATGACAGTCGTCCCGGTATAGATGTAATGCCTGTGGACAAAAAAAGAGGCTGGTTCTACAACCAGCCATGTAAAGGGGGTCAAAATGTATTTTGTGAGGTCAATTATAGTATTGACCCTTTTGACCCACCTTTATACATCCATTGAAAATTTTCTCAAAATTTTTTCAAAGTGCTCTAATAATCTTCTCTACAACTTCCTCCATGTTGCTGCCAGTACAGCTTACAGTGATATCTGCATGCTTTTCATACAACGGCACCCTCTGCTTGTATATGTCCAAAAGACTTTCTCCCGGCCCCATGGCAATTCCCCGGGTCGTAATATTATTTATCCGCTGTTCTACCTCCAAATAAGGAAGTTCCAGATACACTACAACCCCATGATCCTTCAGGTGTCTCATAGCAGCTTCACTGTAAACCACACTTCCACCCGTAGCAATCACATGGCCTTTGTAGGTCAATTCCAAAATGACTCTCTCTTCAATTTTTAAAAATTGTTCCAGACCTGCTGTGTCGATAATATCCTGCAATGCTTGATCTTCCTTCTCCTGTATCAACAGGTCCGTATCTGCAAAGGGCATCTTCATTGCTTTTGCCAGCAGAACCCCTACAGTGCTTTTTCCTGCGCCCGGCATTCCGACCAGTACAATATTTTTTTGATTCATTTTTTTCATTCCCTTATGTATGTCTTTATAGATGCTTATATACCCGGTAATAAAAAATGGAGTATTATGTGCACTTTTACAGTCACAAAAATCGAGGAAGAAATATGTGACCTCACTTTATTATAGAATACCACAATTCCGTAAATAATAGATATGTACAATGTCAAATCTTTTATATATGGAGATAGTTCAATGGATAAATATACGAATCAAAATAATTATAGAAACAGAAACAACTATACTGATTATAAAAATCGAAGCAACTATAATGACTATAAAAACCGGAGTACCTATAATGATACTAAAAGTGCAAACTATTACCGTGATAATGACAGGGTTATCAATGGAGAAAGTATAAACATTGATACTACTCTGGATCAAATCTCCAAAGAAATTCATCCGGGTGAAACCCTGATTCTGGACATTGGTAATAACTATTTCAACCAGACGGACGAGATTTTTGATACTTTGGTTTTAAGAGGCTATCATGTCAGAAAAAGTTTTAGGAATGGACGGAATCAGATTATTGTACACCGAAAAGCTGACTATGAGCATTAAAAAACCTTAGCAAAGAGCAAACTCTTTGCTGAGGTTTTTTATATGCATATTACTGTATATTGATGGTAATTGCCTTTGTCAATCCGTTATTCGTTACCGCCGTCACTATGTACTGGTCACCGGAGAGCGCACTCCCGCTTATTAGCCCTGTATTCGGGTCGATGCGCACGGTTCCTCCCCCCTGGGTTTTGGTTATAGCGAAGTAGGAGGGGGTAAGGCCTACATTTCCGTACTGATCTTTAATGACGAAAGCAATATCCGCATTAAAGGCATCATTTCCGGCGGAGTCAAACTTCCGCAGTTCTCTCCCGGATATGCTGGCGTTGAAAACAGTCAATTTGCATGCGAAACTGTCTCCGGAACGCAGTACCTGAGATCCGTTTTTGAGGACCACGTCAATGTTTTGTGCCACCGGTACGGCCTTGGAAGAATGTACTTCTGTAGAGACCGTCAGGATAACTCCATTAGCTCCCTGAATAGTAGCCGTAAGCTTATCGGAAGCTTCATTGTCAGCACCCGACGACTTGGCAAGGATCTTACTGTTAGTCAGGTCTACATTGAACTTGGAAGGGTCTGTCACCGTCAGGTTCAATATATTGTTTCCTACCCCTATGTAAGGGCTTAGGGCAACCCGGTCACCGCTTGCAGTCTTTCCCACAATTTTTATATTGCCTGCATACTGTTGTTTTTGCTTCGTTACGCTGGCATAAGTGTCACTGGCTTTTACATCCGGATTCGCATAAAGTGTAGGAATGGATGCGAACTCGTACTGCGTAATTTCTTTTCTGTCAATGTTGTTAATTACAACTTCCTTTACATCCAATATTTCCTTCCCATTGGCAGGGTTCAGGTCTGTATCTCTACAGAGTTCAAAAGTAACTGTAGTAGCTCCTTTGGTTGATCCTCCCACCAACTTGATGCCGGTATCCTTATAGGCGATAGTATCACTGCTTAAGGGACCTACTTTCAGCTTGTCCAGGGAGACCGCATGGATGTAGTAATAATAGGGACCTACCATATTGATCTCCTTCATGTTGAACTCAGTATCATTCTGGTCCAGCACCTTGAAACCGGGATTATTCACAAAATCAATCCATATCTGTCCATTTTCAACAATAGCTCCGTAAACAACATCCCGGTTAATGGACGCCAGTGTGGTAGGAACCGCTGCCGGTTTTGTCTCCACTGTAAAGTCGCTTGTCGTATTGCTCTCTATAATCACTATTTTGATGTTGTATTTTTTCACTTCATTGAATCGAGCAGTCAATACATATTTACCGTCTTGTGCTCTTTCTCCCACAACGACAGCATTGAGAGGGTCATTGGAAATAATTATCATTTTGCCATTGATCTCATCGAAGCCGTACAATGGGTTTCCGTTCTGATCCAGTGCTTTAAAGGGAAGCTCTACCCTTTCATTTACCGGAACCCCAGTGGAAGGAGGTTCGACAATAAATGAACTGAGAACAGCACCTTTCTTTACCTCCACTTTAATGGATGCAGTTTTATCGGTAGATAGCGCAACTCCGGTGATCTCAGCAATGCCGCTGGCCGTGTGGGTATCAATTTCAATCAGCGCCTTTGTCATATTATCCGGGTCCCTGACCACGTGGGCTGCTATGGCCGGATTATTTGAGTACAGGCCAAGGGTTGCTATATTACTTAATACGGTATAGTTATCTACCTTATTCCCCTCAGCATCCAAAGCTTCAAAATCAATGTAGAATTTCTCCCGGGTATCTACGGTAATCTCCGTTTTACCGTTTTTATTTGAAATTCCCAGGAATTTGATATCCTTCACCAGGCCAAATCCGTCTGAAACACTCACCTGCTCGGAAATGGAGCTCTTCCAGTTAGCATCATACCCGGTGATATAAACAATCTTCGTGTCCTTGAGCTGTGAAGTTCCCGGCGTTCCATTCTTTGTTACCACCAGTTTGGAATTCTTTACATCTGCAGTAATGCTATCTGCGTTGGTAGACCAATGTACATTCTGCATCAGCAGCGAATTAGAGATGTCCTCTCCATACTGGTTCAATGCCCTATAGCTCACCTCACCCTTGATATCGCTTATAAGAACTGCCACTTTGGGTATGAACTTGATGGACTCGATTCTTTCCGCCTCTACAGTGGCACTTTTTGTGCCCAGGCTTGCATTATCCAGTGTCACGGAAATCGAATAACTGCCAGCCTCCAATTTGCTGCTTTGGGATAGTGTCAATTCCGTATTGTCTGTGTTCCACTGCCCCTTCTGATCCCCAACCATGGTCGAATTCTTATAAACAGTAAATCCCACCTTTGTAGTATCTGCTATGGGCTTGTTAAACTTCACCAGGAAACTGGTGGAAGATTTTACACTCACCGTAAAATCGGCAGACGCCATGGAAATTCCTACAGCCTTTAGAAAATCCACCTGTGCAGTAGTAAATTTCCCTGACTTCACCAGCGTACCAGCCAGTGTATCAGTGCCGCTATTTATCGTAGCTTTCAGTGCTTCGACGGTAGCCGTTGCCATGTCGTTGATGGTAAATTTACTTTTTACGCCGCCTTTGTTTAATCCCTTTGAAACAGCAAAACTGAGAGTCTCTTCCCATTTGAAGTCATCTCCAGCTTTATATCCCAGTGCTTCCAACAGAATTTTGTAATAACCCTGGGCATCGATGAGGACTTCCGGGCTGAATTTGTTATCGCCTACCCCGATCATTCCCAGTTCAGGATGTGCTTTTAAATATGCCATTATATTGACAGCCCATTTTTCCTTTTCTGCATCAGCGAAATTGGAAGTCCCTTTATAGGCCATGGCTTCCTTATCCAATCCCTTTAGACGCAAATACAGAAGTGCAGCTTTGATTCGAGTCGGTGTTTGGGCCAGGTATTCACTCGTCAGTCCATTTCCTTCACCAATCAGCATTCCCAGTGTTTCGCAGATTTTTGCATCGCTTACTACGTCACCCGTTCCTTCTGCCATAGCAGGTATTTGGGGCAGGATCACCAGCGAAAGTGCCAGGATTACCGCCAACAACCTTTTAAGTTTTATCATTTGCAACCCCCCTGTAAATTTTTTCACCAAAGTTTTTATCGACATAATAGACGTGTTAAAATATCTTTATGTTCCGGTTCCCAGTGAAGTGTAGGTTTCCGTTCCATGAAACAGTAAGGCACATCCCTGATAAAAAGCCGGGGAAGGTCCCGCAAATCTCACTCCACCAACAGTAGTTTATACAGCCCCTTTAATCATAGCAAATTTTTACAGTATCTTCAACCCTTCGACAGGTTCTGTAACCTTTTAGTTACTATTTTTTTAGAAACCAAGTTTTCAACACAAAAAACTCCCGTTACAGGCTCTGTAACGGGAGTTTGACATTTTTTCAACTAGTCTTCCAATTGATATTCTACCGGCCATTCGCCTTCGGCGATGATTTCACCAAAGAGTACCCCTGCTGTCACCTCAATATTATGCGGAGATGTCGCAAAAGTCACAACCAATGGATCCGAGCCTTCCGGAATGCTCAAAGGGTACGGTGTATTGGTAACCACCACAATCTTCTTTGTCTTATCCTTCAGCAGTTCTGCGATAAACTCATTGTTGGAGAGGGACCCTCGGATATAAAAATTGGTGATAACAATGGTATCAAAGTCCTTTACCGCATTTATGATCATTTGTTTGTCTTCTTCGTCATAACGGTAGGCAGTTTCAAGGTATGCCACGTTCTTGTTATACTTCAGGCAATGCTTGTACAGGACTCCCGGATGCCAGTGGATGTCATTGGGCGTCTTGTTGATCTGCTCGATGACCAGCACCTTTTCATCCTTGGACAGCGGCAATACATTTCCCTTGTCCTTTGCTACCAGAACAGACCTTCTGGCAACCAGTTTGGAAAGGTTCACAATCCTTTCATCCTTGATGGCATCTTCCGGCTTTTCATTCCATAAGCTTCCCTGGTTGAAAAGGCCATACTCATACTTCAAGCTTAAGACCCTGTAGACCTTCTTGTCCAGTTCCTCTTGCGTGATTCTTCCCTCATGGATAAACTGTTTAATGGTGTCGACAGTCTCTCCCACCAACTTGTTTTCCGCTTTCATCAGCACCAGGTCGGCACCCGCTTCCAACGCCATGGCACAAGCATTGGCCACGCCATACCGTACTGCAATACCGCCCATGGTCATACTGTCGGTAGTAATAACCCCTTCGAAGCCCAATTCTTCACGCAGAAGGCCTGTAAGCACCTTCTTCGATACAGTAGCTACATCCTCGCTATCGATCGCGGGGAACACACTGTGCGCGATCATAATGGACGGAAGCAAGCCCTTTTCGATAAGCACTTTATAAGGAAGCAGTTCCCTTTTTAGCATAGTTTCACGGTCTACATCAATGACAGGCATTTCAAAGTGGGCATCCACTGCAGAGTCTCCTCGTCCCGGAAAGTGCTTGCCGGTGGCAATGAGTCCGCCTTCCTTGAAACCAAGGCAGGATTGCACGGAATACTCCACCACATCTTCCACCCGGTCGGAATACGCTCTTGTATAAATTTCCGGATTGTCCGGATTAGAGTTGATATCCAGCACCGGAGAGTGAATCCAGTTAAAGCCAACAGCCCTGCTCTGCCTGGAAACCGCTTTTGCAACTTCATACGCCAGACGGCTGTCTCCTGTAGCCCTGATACCCATGGGTTTCGGGAAAACATTTACACCCCCGAAGTTATAGTCCGCACTGGTACCGCCTTCCTGGTCATAAGAGAAATGCAGAGGAATGCCCATGGGCCTGCTCATGGCTACTTCCTGCAGTTCCTGTAAAATCTTTCTGTACTCCTCCGCAGAAGTATAAGGAGGATGGCCCCCTTTTTTATACCCTTTGGTATCGACAACATCTACGATGCTCTTCCCACTTTTAGGATCAACATAACTTCCAAACAAGCGGGCGTGGGGAGTTAACCGCAACCCACCGCAGTGGTATTTCAGGATATCTTCATAGATATGGGGCCTTACAAGAGTTCCTGCAAAACCGAGAGTGAGCAGAGCTCCTACCTTCTGGTCCAGGCTCATTTTTGAGATAAGGTTCTTCACATAGGTATTTGTCATCTTCATACTCTTCATCCCTTCGTCGTATTTCTACCAGTACATTTTCCAATCCTTCAAGAGTCTCACAAGAGCCTCGAAGTAGTAGTAATCGCCCCAAATGGTACACTCATCCGCACCGTTGGTCCTGTGATACATGCCATGGAGCAGCAGTCCATTTGAATGTGGATCGTCCTTGGTAGAGTAATTTATATAAAGTGATTCTACTATTTTGTAAGCTGCTTTCTGATATAATTCCCTTTCCTGGCCTTCCACATGCTTAGCCAGTTCCAGCAAACCGCACAACGTGATAGCGGCAGCAGAGCTGTCCCTTATGTCAGGTTCAGTATCCGTAAAGGAAAAATCCCAGTAGGGCACATGATCCTGTGGCAGGTGGTTCAGAAAATAGTTCGCTGTCTTTCTGGCAACATCAAGGAAGTAGGGTTCCTTCGTGTAGGTATAACTCAATGCAAAGCCATACACAGCCCATGCCTGGCCTCTGGCCCAGGTAGATTCATCAAATCTTCCCTGGTGCGTCTTTCCCTCCACGGCTTCCCCCGTATCCGGATTCATCAAATACGTATGGTACGTAGATGCATCATCCCTTACAATACTTTGTGATGCCGTTATGGCATGGTTATACGCTATATCATGGTACTTCCGGTCTCCTGTAACCTCTGAAGCCCAGTAAAGGAAAGGAAGGTTCAGCATCGTATCAATAATAATCTTAACATCGGGGTATTTGAGGCCTATAGCCCCCCAAGCCTGAATATATCTGCCCTTTTCATTGTAGCGGCTGATGAGTACATCCGCAGCTTTCAGCGCCACGGCTTTTGCCTCTTCATTCCCGGTCAGCTTGTAGTTGGCAACACAGGAAAGAGTATAGAGAAAGCCAAGGTCGTGGGTCACTGTACGGCCTTCCTCCACACGCAGTTTAAAGCTTTTAACATATTCATCGGAATATCTCAGGTAACTTTTATCTCCTGTAATCTCATAAGTCAGATATACAATTCCCGGAAAAAAGGAGGCTGTCCACAACTTGTTTTCCTCCTGGGGATAGACATTATTTTCACTGACATGGGGGTATTTATCTATGTACACCTCCAGGTTTTCACGAACTTTCTTTACCGCAGCTTCCAGAGCCTCTCTGTAAAGCGCTTCATTATATTGTCCATCTTCAAACCGCTGCGGGTTCTGCACCTCGTGGAACTGTATTTCCTTCAAGTCATTACTCTTTTCTTTCATTGCTGCACCTCTTGATAGTTAGTTCTCAATAACACCCTTGATTCTATCGTACTCCTCTTGTGGAATCAAGGTACATTTCTTGCACTAGGTACCATCCTATAGATTATTTCTCTTTATAATAAGCTTATGAGCCAGGGAAGCAAACTTCGCCCTGACTCATATTTTTTATTGTATAAATGCTTATCCTTTAACCGATCCCACGGTCAAACCGGAGATAAACTGCTTATTGGCAAATATATAGACCACAAGCATCGGTATTACTGCCAGAGAAGCTCCGGCAACCATGATATTCCACTGCGTCGCGTTGCTGTCTGCATATTTCAGGGAAACAACACCCACTGTCAATGTCATGAGCTTTTTGTTGGTCAGCGTGAATATGGATGGCAGGATGTAGGAGTTCCACGCATCTCTGAAGGAGAACAACGCTACAACACCCAATATCGGACGGATCAGAGGCAGTATGATGTTCCAGTAAATACGGAAGGTACTGCATCCGTCAATTTTAGCCGCTTCATCCAGTTCACTGGATATATTCTGTACGAACTTGGATACCAGGAACACGTTGGTGGCCTGGCTTCCGATCTGGATCAGGATAACCCCTGTCAAACTTTTATTCAACCCAAGATCTACCATCATTAGGTACAGCGGCCTGTAGATTACGGCTCCCAAGGTGATAAACATGGTACTCATGTAGGCACCTACAATTAGCTTTTTAAAAGGAAAATCCCTTCTAGCGATGCAGAAACCTGCCATGGAGGATATAAACAGGGCGCCCAGTGTAACAAAGAAACAATAAATCAAGCTATTCCAGGTGTACAAAGCAAAGTTTGCTTTTCTCCATGCGTCCGAGTAGTTGGAAAAAGTCCAGACCTTCGGTATGATGTTACCGCCCGTCATAAGCTCCAGGTTATCTTTGAAGGAGCCTAAAAGTATATATACAACAGGGAACATGGCGAAAACTATTATGCTTAGCAGGAAAGCCCACTTTAAAATCCACAGCGGAGCTTTTAACAGATTGGTTTTTGTATTTTTTACAGTTTCCATTTCCATCCCCCTTTACTCATTTTCATTCATTTTCTTGGAGTACCAGAGGTACGCACAGGTAATGATACCTACGATAATTGCGGATATAAAGGACGCCGTCGCGCCGTATCCATAATCCACCCTGAAGTCCGAACCGTCCGACATCGGGAAGAACAATCTGTAAACGTAGAGGAACATTACTTCCGTACTTCCTGCAGGTCCACCACCGGTTAATACCATGATGCTCTCATAACCCTTCAGTGAGTTAATGATGGCCAGCATAACGATAATCTGCATTACAGGGCCTAACATCGGTATTGTGATATACCACATGGTTTGCAATCGATTTGATCCATCGATGGATGCGCTTTCATATACTTCCTTCGGAATACCTTGTAGTCCCGCTATAAAGTATATCATGTAGTTACCGATACCTCCCCATACGGCCACCAGTATGGCAGCAAACATGGCGTTGTCACTTCCCAGCCAGTTGATGGGTTCGGTAATCATTCCGAATCGCTGCATCAGGAGATTCAAAATACCATTGTAAGGGTTCAAAATATAGTAGAACATCATACTTACAACCGAGGTACTAATGATGGTGGGCATAAAAACAGTTGCCCGGATAAAATCTCTTCCCTTAAAGGCTTCATTTAAAAGCAGTGCAAGAATGAAGGCAAGAGGTATCGTAATTAAAACCTTTCCGCCGCCATAAACCAGTGTATTCCAAACGGACTGCCAAAAGTGGTCGTCCCTGGTGAAAAGACGTACGAAGTTGGCAAGGCCAACATACTTGGCTGGACGTGCATCATCATAATCAAAGAACATGAACTTCAGAACCCAGAAAATCGGGTAGATGGAGAATACCGCGAGGAAAAGAACACTAGGAAGCATCATAGCTCCTACCTGCAATTTATCGGTTAGAGTTTCCCTGGCCCCACCTTTACCGTATTTTTTCCTGGGAGCTATCTGTTTACCGTTTGCTATTGCTTTCATAGCATCACTCCCCTTCTATAGTAATAAAAATCATTTCAATTTTTATAGCTTTCTCATTTAAAAAGGTTGAAGCCTTGCATGTAATGTAAAGGCTTCAACCTTTTGCAGTCAGTAAAATCCCGGACTATTTTGCAATCAAGGATTGCGGATTAAAGTCCGCCTTCTTCCAATCTTTTTCCGTGCCATCCTTTATAGCAGCATCCAATGCATCGTTGTATTTTTTATTCAATCCATCTACTTCTTTGTCAAAGTCTGCTTTACCCATAATTACCATAGCAAATATGTCGTTAAAAGGTTTTCCTTCGATTTTCAGTGTTCTTTCCTGTGGTTTTGTAGGCCATGTAGCATCTTCCTTACCGATTACGAAATACTCCATACCCTTCATTTCAGGCTTCTTTGCGGCTTTTACAACGGAAGGAACTACACTGTTTCCAAATCCTTTTTCCTGGTAAGGAATCTGAACTTCATCCGTGTTAAAGAACTCCATGACCTTCCATGCCTGCTCTTTGTTTTCGGTTTTGCTGCTGATATACATCCATCTCAAACCACTGATAAAGGAAGCGCCTTTCACAGATCCGTCCAGTGTTGGAACGGGAGCTGCCGCCCAGTTTATGCTTGTTTTAAACTGATCAGCGTATACTCCAGGTTCCCATGATCCACCGAAGTACATACCGATCTTACCCTGTGCAAACTGTGATCTCAATGGGTCGATATCCAGGGATTCATAGCCTGGGAACATGGAACCGTCGTCTACAATTTTCTTTATTGCTGTTACAATGGGTTTAAACGGTTTAAAATCAAATTTTCCTGTCTTATAATCAAAGTAGTTAAATCCACTCTTCTGTCCTACTACATTTACAGACCTTTCCATAGCAGTCTGTGTATTCTTGAGGTTTATAGCGAATCCATACACTTTATCTGCTTTACCTGCTTCAGTGATCTTCTTTGCATACTCAACCAACTGGTCCAGAGTCTTTGGAGCGTCAGTAAGTCCTGCTTTTGCAAACAAATCCTTGTTGTATACAAGTCTGTAAGTTACACCTGCATTAGGAAGACTGTAAATCTTATTGTTTACGCCATTATCGCCTTCGCTGTAAAGCCTGTCACCGTAGCGGCTTTTCAACTCAGGGGTCAACCACTTATCCAAAGGTTCCGCTTGTCCCTTATCCACATAATATTTTGCCAAATCCTGTCCTGTGTAAATATCAGGAGCCTGGTTGGATTGGAAAGCAAGGTCTAAGCTCTGACGGAAATTTTCTGATTGTACAACATAATCAACTGTTATACCATATTTATTTTCCTTGTTGAACTTTTCAACCAAACCTTTCATGTATTCCATGTCGTGTCTCTGGTAAGTCCACCAGGTCAACTTTGCAGGTTTGATATCTTCCTTTTGGGGCTGTGTTGTGTCTTTCGGAGTCTCTGTTTTGTTTCCGCAGCCGGCAAAAAGTGATGCAGCCATTGCAACAGCTGCTGCAAGAGCAACGAATCTGAACGACTTTCTGATCATTTAAATTCCTCCCTTTCAATATCTCTTTATAACTAGTATGTTGTTTACGTATTCATTGTATTACTACTGCGCTTTTGAGACAATGCGGCTAAATTTTAAATAGGGGGAATTTTTTTCGAGATAAAATTTCTACCCCTTATATTTCTCAATATATTCCTTTGGAGTAAAACCTGTATATTTCTTGAAACTGTCACTAAAATACCTTCGGTCCGTATAGCCTATCTTTTCAGCTACTTCGTACACCTTCTCTTCCCCGGAAAGCAGCAGCACCTTTGCCCGTTCCATCCGCAGCCGTGTGATCCGCTCCACAAAAGTTTCACCCAAATGCTCCTTTATAATGGTAGACAGGTAGCTGGGGCTGATATAAAACTGCTTTGATATATCACTCAGGGATATGTCCGCGCGTGTATAATTTTCATCAATGTATCGGACAATGGCGTCGATATTGCTCTTTTCATTGGCTCTTTTGAGTTCCAGTATATATTCCGATATCCTGAGGATAATATTTTGCAGCTCTCCACTGATCTCTTCCAGCGTTGCATACGTTTCAAGCCTGTGCATGACATCAACTTCATCGCCGACTATATCATTGATGGAGATTCCGTTTTCAATCAACTCCCTTGAAACCACCGATACAAAGTTAATCAGATACCTTTTCATCAGTTGAGGAAACCCTGTATTGCTGCTTTGCAGTTCCTCTACAAATTTTCCGTAAACCTCCTTTGCTTTGGCGGAGGCTCCGATCCGCATGTACTGCAGCAGCTCACCGGCTGTTTCGTAGGGGTATTTGAACCGGACATTGCTGCATACCTCGATGTTATCAATATTGATAATGCTGTTTTTTCCCGTTACAAACCGATTCTGGACTGCTTTATATGCTTCCTTGTAGGAGGTTACGATATCCTCCGGCTCACTATAATACCTTCCGATCCCCACGGAGACGGATTGCCCCAGGTATTCCCTGATTCGGTCCTTGCAGAGTTCGGCTACCGTTAAGACCTCGTCCGTACTATTGTCAGCGTTGAGGATGATACTGATTTCCGCCGTGTCACTCTTGAAAACTACAGCTTTTGCAAGCTCTGCCATGGTTTCCTCCACGATATTCATCACAGCAAAAATAAGCAGGTCATAGTCTCTCGAAGTAAAGGATTCTGCAGTGACCTCATAATCATCCAGAGAAAGCACCATGACCCGGAAGTGCTCCAGTCCCAGATCTGCGCCCAGGTACTCCAGTTTCTCCTGCATTTTATTTTTATCCTTTACCGGGTTCCTGAGGAGGGAATTAAAGTATTCGCCTCGAAGCAGCGGCATACTTTCATTCAACTTTTGCCGGATTCTCATATCCTCATAGAACTTCCTTTCCTCCAGGGAAATTTGCTCCATGGCCCTACCTACAGCTTCCCGCAGAAGTTCGATTTTAGCAGGCTTCAGCAGATATTCCTGTGCCCCCAGCTTTATTGCCTGCTGTGCATAGGAAAATTCGTCATATCCACTGAGCAGTATGATCCGGATGCCGACATCAAATTCCTTCGCCTGTCGCGTCAGTTCCAATCCATCCATCACCGGCATCCGGATATCCGTTATAATGATCTTCGGTTTCAAAGACCGGATCAGCTCCATGGCCTCCGCACCGTTGGAGGCGGTTCCCGTCACCTCCACACCAATCTCCTGCCAGTTTCCCAGTTTCTCTATGCTTTTAACAACATCTTCCCTGTCGTCCACGATCAGCATTCCATGCATATCCGCTACCCCCCTATTCTTCCTCTGCAGGTATGATAATTTCTACTGTGGTTCTTTCATAAGGTTTACTTTCCAGGCTTATTCCGTAGCCTTCTCCGTAATTTAAAACAACCCTCTGGTAAACATTCTTCAAAGCATACCCTTTGGTTTCAGCCGTCGGATCTTCCAGTGACGCTCTTATGCCTGCAACGTCAAACCCCTTCCCATTGTCTGTAACCCTCAAATGGATCTTTTCATCCCGCACTTCAATGGTTATGGTAATGTGCCCTTTATAGTCAATATTCTCAAACCCATGCAGCAGCGCATTTTCAACAATGGGCTGAAGTAAAAGCTTTACGGTGTAATATTTTGAAATGTCATCCTTTATCTCTAGGGTGTAATCAAAACGGTCCTTATATACATTGCTCTGGAGATACAGGTAATTTTTTACATGTTCAATTTCAGCCGTCACAGGAATCTTGTCCCTGCCTTTGCTTAATCCGATCCGCAAAAGGTTGGACAGAGAGATAATCATCTCACTAACCAGCTCATTTTCCCCCATTTTCGCCTTCCAGTAGATGGTATCCAGTGTATTGTACAGGAAATGCGGGTTAATCTGCGCCTGCAATGCCTTGATTTCCGCCTTCACCTTCAGTCGCTGTTCTTCCTTGGTTCTTTCCCGTTCCTCCTCCAGCTCCTTAATTAACTGCTGTATTTCTCCCAGCATGCTGTTGAAGGAAGTACCCAACTGCCCGATTTCATCCGTATACCTGCTGGTAAAGCGAGCATCCAGTTGTCCTTCCTGGACTAACTGCATGGTCTTCCTCAGCCGGTCAATGGGACGGGTCACACTGGATGCTACCACTACGGCAAGCACAGCCGCAAAGGTCACCAATACAACACCAATAAGAATCACAAAAAACTGCAGCTTCTGCACATCCCGCAAAAGCTCTTTCTGCGGCTGCACAGTCACAACTCTCCAGCCGTTCAAATCAATCTGTGCGTGGTTTACATACAGTTTCTCTCCGTTCAGCGTATACTCAAAATGCCCATGATTACCATTTTTTAAATTTCCTCCGAATTCAGCAGAGACCAGTAAATCCTTATAATCTCTGTATTCTGCCGATGTTACCAGCTTTCCTTCCCGATCCACCACATACACGCTGGCTTTATTCACCGTGTTGATATCCCGTAAGGAACTGATGAACTCCTTCTCTGACAGGTTTATCACAAAGAAGGCGTAGTCATAAATCCGATCCGTTGTAACATTCATTACGATAGGAATCACTCTGTTTTCATTCTCATATAGTTCATCCCTGTATGCCCGTCCCCAGGATATGCTGGTCCTATTGTCAAAAGCTTCATAAATAACTGTATTTTCAATGTCAAACTCCGGCCTTAGTTTTTGTGTGTTATCGTAAAATATTCCCTTGGGCGTGTATAGAAAGAAGGAGTCGATGATGCGGTCCTTCAGCTTGGTACGCTGAAATATGCTTTGCATGGTAGAGGATTCTTTAGCATAGTTATACTGTTCCACCCAGATAATGTTATCCAGAGATTCCTCAAAGTACCGATTTTCAAAAATATCATGGGTCAGGTTGATTACCTTGGTGAGCTTTTCATTATAGTAGTTTGCCAGCTGTACCACCATCTGATGCGTCTCATTGTAGCTGTTTTTCTCAACGATCTTTTCGAACTGCCCATAGAGCAGGGAAATGGTCAACACGGTAGATAATAGCAGGATCGATACCGTAGACACTGCAATTTTCTGTTTCAGCTTCATATTTTTGAATAATACTTTATATTTCTTTATGAATCTATTCTTACTAAACATCCAAACACCACCCCTCTAACCATAAGGAATATTATACATCTTCCATTTTACTGAAGCAAATCCAATTTTATGGAAACCGAAAAGGAATAGCCCTCTGTATGCGACGAATATACAGCGGGCCACCCCTTCCTTTTTCTCCCTCTATCGAGCCAGCCAGCCTCCGTCTACAGCCAGTATATGCCCATTTATATAATCGGACGCAGAAGATGCCAGGAACACGGAAGCACCCATAAGATCCTGCGCCGTTCCCCATCGTCCCGCCGGAATCCGTGACAGAATTTCGCTTTGCCTGTCCTCATCACTGCGAAGCTCGGCCGTATTGTCTGTAGCCATGTATCCGGGTGCAATGGCATTTACATTGATATTATGCCTTGCCCATTCATTGGCCATAAGCTTGGTGATTCCTGCCAATCCACTCTTGCTGGCGGTATAGGAAGGAACCCGTACACCACCCTGGAAGGACAGCATGGAAGCAATATTTATGATCTTGCCTCCGGTTCCCTGGCGGATGAATTCTCTGGCAGCGGCCTGGCACAGGAAGAATACGGTTTTAAGGTTGATGTTCATGACATCGTCCCAGTCCTCTTCTGTAAAATCCAGCGCATCGGCTCTTTTGATGATGCCGGCGTTGTTTACCAGGATGTCTATTTTTCCGAAGGTTTCCACGGTTTTCTTTACGATGTTCTCCACAGGCTCAATGGACATGAGGTTTGCCTGGATTCCCAGGAATTTTCTTCCCAGGGCTTTTACCTTTTCTTCCGTATCGGATATTTTACTTCCATAGACGCCGACGATGTCGGCTCCGGCTTCCGCCAGAGCCAGGGCGATTCCCTGGCCCAGACCGCTGCCTGCGCCGGTGACGATGGCGACTCGGTCGGTCACGGGTTCATGTAGTCCTTGTAGTAGGTGAGCTGACCGCTGCGGACCCGGTAGACACCCACACCCTGGCGCACGCCCTTGTCGGTGGTCGCCTCCCACTGCGCCCACGCGGTCTCGTTGTCGCCGGCCAGTTCGACGAGGCGGAACGAGGCACCAGCCTTGGCCATCTCGGTGTTCATCATCGTGAAGAACCCGGCGATCGCGTCACCCCCGGTGAACGTGCCGTAGACGGGGTCGACCACCTCGGCGTCATCGGTGAAGAGCGGCGCGAGCGCTGCGTAGTCACCGTGGTCCTGGATGTCCCAGAATCGTTTGATCGTGTCGTATGCGTCACCAGCCATCGGCGCACCGTAGAGCGCCCCACGACTCTCCAACGATGCGGGCGTCGTACCTCGGCGTCGTCCGGCTGACGAAACCGGCCGCGTGGTGAATTAGCTTCACACCCACTGGGCCGACATGCGCCCAGCCCGTCGACACCGATACAGGAGACAACCATGGACCTCGGACTCACCGGCAAGAAGGCACTCGTCACCGGGGCCACCAAAGGCATCGGGCGCGCGATTGCCGAGACCCTGCTCGCCGAGGGCGCCACTGTTGCGATCTGCGCCCGCAACGCCGATGCCCTCGACGCGGTGAGTCGGGAGTTGCGTCAGGCCAATATCGACGTGCTGGCCCTGACCGCCGACGTTAGCATTGAAAGCGATGTCAAGCGACTTATCGAGCAGACCATCGCCCGGTTCGGTCGGTTGGACGTGCTCATCAACAACGCGGGAATCACGATGCGCTCGATGCTGATCGACACTGACCCGGCTGTTATTCAGAAGGTGATGGACGTGAACTTTATGGGAACGGTCTATGCCACGCGCTATGCCCTGCCGCACATTCAGCAAACGAAAGGCTCCATAGTCGGTATATCGTCCATTGCGGGCTACCGGGGTTTGCCGGTGCGGAGCGGTTACTCGGCTTCCAAATTCGCCATGAACGGTTTTCTGGAAGCCCTCCGCACGGAACTGCTGTACTCGGGCGTCCACGTGCTGACGGCCTGTCCGGGTTTCACGGCGTCGAACATTCGCTTTTCGGCCCTCGACGCCCACGGGCAGGTGGCGGGCGAAACCGTGCGCGACGAAGAAAGTATGATGAGTGCCGACGAATG
>ENA-OFCE01000546-OFCE01000546.1-metagenomes-genome-assembly--contig:-NODE-546-length-24322-cov-6.864425_pt1 | contig 24322 bp, 22 predicted proteins | sample MGYA00153388_OFCE01 | MGnify analysis MGYA00153388
ACGGATACTTTAGCCCCTCGCCCGAGCTCGGGAGAGGGGTTGGGGTGAGGGTTGACTGGAAGTATTTTCTACACTTTTAATTTATGCACCCGTGGTCATAAAGTTGGATTGACATGGATTGTATAATTGTATACAATTATACATAGATGCAGATTGTATATTGTTTTGGAAGGGGAGAGGTTCATGGGACTTAATGTAGCCCAAAAAATTATAAAAGAGCATTTGGTAAGCGGTGAAATGGTGGCAGGCAAGGAAATATCCATACGAATTGACCAGACTCTTACCCAGGATTCTACAGGAACCATGGCGTATTTGCAGTTTGAAGCCATGGGCATTCCCAGAGTAAAGACAAAAAAATCCGTTGCCTACATCGACCATAATACATTGCAGGCAGGCTCCGAAAATGCGGACGACCACAAATACATACAGACGGTAGCGTCAAAGCATGGTGTATATTTTTCAAGACCTGGAAATGGAATCTGCCATCAGGTTCATCTGGAAAGATTCGGCGTACCCGGTATGACGCTGTTGGGATCGGACAGCCATACGCCTACAGGAGGCGGAATCGGTATGCTGGCTATCGGTGCCGGTGGCCTGGATGTGGCTGTAGCCATGGGTGGGGGCGCTTATTACCTCATGATGCCGAAGGTTTGCAGAGTGGTGCTCAAGGGCAGTTTGAAACCATGGGTTTCTGCAAAGGATATTATATTGGAAGTACTGCGCATTCTTTCCGTAAAGGGCGGAGTGGGCAAGATTATAGAGTATGCCGGTGAAGGTGTGGTAAGTCTTACGGTTCCGGAACGGGCAACCATTACCAATATGGGGGCGGAACTGGGGGCAACTACTTCTGTTTTCCCCAGTGACGAAGTGACGCTTGCATTCCTGAAAGCACAGGGCAGGGGAGCGGACTGGGTAGAGTTGAAGCCGGACCCGGATGCACGGTATGATGAGGAGTTGGAGATTGATCTTGATGAACTCAAGCCTCTTGCTGCAAAACCCCACAGCCCGGATAATGTGGAGGCTGTAGGTAAAATCGGAAAGATCCGGATTGATCAGGTGGCGATCGGAAGCTGCACGAATTCCTCCTTTATGGATATGATGAAGGTGGCTAAAATTCTAAAGGGTAAAACCGTTCATCCGGATGTAAGTCTGGTCATTGCTCCAGGTTCAAAGCAGGTATTGATGATGCTGGCACAGAATGGTGCTCTGGCAGACCTGGTAGCAGCAGGTGCCAGAATCCTCGAGTCGGCTTGCGGGCCCTGTATCGGAATGGGGCAGGCGCCTGCTTCCGATGCAGTCTCGCTGCGTACCTTCAACCGGAATTTTGAAGGAAGAAGCGGTACGGCCTCGGCAAAGGTTTATCTGGTAAGCCCGGAAGTGGCGGCTGCCAGTGCAGTTACGGGCGTACTCACTGATCCCAGAGAACTGGGGGAAGCGCCGGATGTAAGCATGCCTAAAAAATTCATTCTGGATGATAATATGATCGTAGCCCCAGCACCGGAGGGAGATGAGGTTGCGGTGGTAAGAGGACCGAATATCAAACCCTTTCCTGTGAATACGGAAATGCCTGAAACAGTTTCAGGAAGGGCTTTGATTAAAGTAGGGGATAACATTACGACCGATCATATCATGCCTTCCAATGCAAAACTTCTGCCTTTCCGGTCCAATGTGCCCTATCTGGCGGAATTTTGCCTTACCCCTTGCGATGCGGAGTTTCCGAAGAGAGCCAGGGAGAACGGGGGAGGATTTATCATCGGCGGCTCCAATTACGGACAGGGATCCAGCCGGGAGCATGCAGCGCTGGCACCGCTGCAGTTAGGCGTGAAAGGGGTTATTGTAAAATCCTTTGCCAGGATCCATATGGCAAATCTCGTTAACTCGGGAATTTTGCCCATGACTTTTGCCGACGAACGTGATTATGACTTGATTGATAGCGGAGATGAGATTATAATAGAAAATGCCGTGGAACAAATTCGAAACGGCAGTGAGCTTATAATAAAAAATAAAACAAAAAATCTCGATATAAAAGTAAAGATATCCCTTTCGGAAAGGCAGACAGAGATGATGATCGCCGGGGGATTGTTAAATTATACAAGGAAATTAAACGGCTGAGATCCGGCTCGAAGCAGATTGTCCGGATGGATTTGATGGAGGAGTAAAACACTATGGCGAGAATTGGCCAGGATGAAAGTGAAGCAAATGTGCATTCACTCAGAGGAAGGGTATTTACCCAGCTTCAGAATGATATACTGAACGGGAAGTATGCCCCGGGGGAGAGCCTGATTGAAACCAGGCTTTCAGAGGAGTTGGGCGTCAGCAGGACGCCGATCCGCGAAGCGATACGTCAGTTGGAGCTGGAAGGCCTTGTTCAATCCATACCGAACAAAGGGGCTGTGGTAAAAGGCGTAAGTGCCCAGGATATTGAAGACATCTATACCATCCGGATGATGATTGAGGGGCTGGCGGCGCGGTGGGCTGCAGAGAAGATAACCCCGGAAGAAATGGCGGAGCTGCAGGAGGCTGTTGATCTTGAAGAGTTTTATACCTTCAAGAATGATGCAAACCACTTGTTGAAATCCGATTCAAAATTCCATGATATTATTTTTAAGGCGAGCAAAAGCAAACCCTTAATGCATATGCTCAGCAACTTTCATTTGTATATTCAAAGAGCCAGAAATGCTTCTCTGGAGTCTCCGGTACGGGCGAAGGCCGTTCTGGAAGAACATAAGGCGATTCTGCAGGCCATTATGGATAAGGACCCTGAGAGGGCGGAGCAGTTGACGACACAGCACATAAAAAATGCACGGGATAATTTGATAAGGATGAAGAATGAAGAATGAGCAAATTATAAAAGCCAGCGGGAGCAAATATTTCTCCCACTGGCTTTTATATTGAAGAAAGATTACTTCAATTCGTAATTTGACCCATCCCCCTACCCCCTTCCCGAGGAAGGGGAGACTTTCTTTGACCGCTGGAGCGGCTAGCAGGAGGGCTATCGCCCCCTGTACCCCCAAATTACGAATTAAAGAAAGATGATTTCCCTATTGAATTCCATGAATAACAGGTGTATAATAAATAAGCAGTGAAAAATTAAATCACGGCCCATTGGTCAAGTGGCCTAAGACACCGCCCTCTCACGGCGGTAACACGGGTTCGAATCCCGTATGGGTCACCACAGGCAGTCTGAATTTTCAGGCTGCCTTTTAATTTACCCATTCTATTTATTAATTTCTAAAAAGTGTGGTATAATAGCACCTGTAAAATTATACATATTGGAGACGAAATATGAAGCTGCCGGTTGAATTTTTAAATAAAATGCGAAGACTAATGAAGGAAAATGAATATGAGGAATTTTTGGAATCCTATAACCAGCCCAGACACTATGGGCTTCGTGTTAATACACTGAAAATCAGTGTGGAGGATTTCCTTAGAATATCTCCTTTTGCGCTGGAACCCATTCCCTGGACAAAGGATGGGTTTTATTATAAGGAAGGCGAAAATCCGGGGAGACACCCATACTACCATGCCGGACTCTATTATATACAGGAACCCAGTGCCATGCTGCCGGGAGCGGTTATGGACGCACAGCCTGGGGAGTGTGTTCTGGATCTGTGCGCAGCGCCCGGGGGAAAAACGGTGCAGATGGCGGCGGCCATGAAAGGGCAGGGGCTGCTGCTGGCAAATGATATCAGTGCAGATAGGGTCAAAGCCCTGGTTAAAAATATTGAACTCTGTGGAATCCGGAATGCGGTTGTAACCAATGAAACTCCCGAAAAACTGGCCAGGAATTTTAAGGGTTTCTTTGACCGTATCCTTGTAGATGCGCCCTGTTCCGGTGAAGGAATGTTCAGAAAGGATGAAGATGCTGCCCGAAGCTGGGAAAACTTTAAATGTGAAAAATGTGCCGGAATGCAGCGGGACATTCTGGATCATGTGGACAAAATGCTGAAGCCGGGAGGGTATATGGTGTATTCTACCTGCACCTTCTCACCGGAAGAGGATGAAGCCATGATTGCCGAGTTTATGGACAAGCAGGGGAATTATGAAATTTGTCCCATACCCAAGGTGGCTGGCATCGCTGATGGAAGACCCGAGTGGGCCAATGGAAATCCGGAGCTGGCAAAAACAGCCCGACTCTGGCCCCACCGAATGAGGGGAGAAGGACATTTTGTGGCTTTGTTAAGGAAAAAAACTGCTGCTGCCGATACCCCGAACAGGAGTAGTTTTGCAAACCCTAAAGATATGAAACTGGACTCCTTTTATGCTTTTGTCAGGGAAAACCTGAATATTGAGATTGAGGGAGTTTTTGATATGAAGGGCAGCAACTTATATTGCCTGCCGCATCAACTGCCGGATATGAGCGGCCTTAAGGTGGCAAAGTTCGGTTGGTATCTGGGAGAATTCATCAAGGATAAGTTTGAACCCTCTCATTCCATGGTGATTGCCCTGGCTCAGCGGGACTTGAAGAATGTTATGGATTTGGGTAAGGATGACAGAATGGTGCTCAGCTACCTTAAAGGGGAGACTCTCATGATCGAGGGCAAGAAAGGCTATACTGCAATTTGTGTGGATGGGTATACCCTTGGCTGGGCGAAGCAGACGGGGGATATGTTGAAAAATATGTACCCCAAGGGTTGGAGAAAAATGAGTTAGGACTTGTAAAATAATAATCTGGTCTATAATTTTGCTACACCCTTCATGGATGCTAGGATGCATAGGCGAGCAGCAAGCAGTGCTTGCGACCAGCCCATGGCGGGCCCGCAAAAAAGACCAGCTAATTATTTTACGGCGTTTTGGTCATGAAGAAGTGAGAATAAGAAATGGAGATTGATCGGCAAAATGAAAAAAACACAGCGGTTGGATAAGGTTTTATCAAACTTTGGGTATGGTTCCAGGAAAGAGATCAAGGAAATTGTTAAATATGGCGGTATCCGGGTAGATGGTGTTATTGTAAAGGACAGTGGCATGCATGTGGACCCTGAAAACAGTGTAATAGAGATTGGCGATGAAACCCTGCGGTACAGGGAGTTTATCTATGTCATGATGAACAAGCCCCAGGGTGTTGTATCGGCTACGTGGGACCGGAGCCTGCGGACGGTAGTGGACATATTGCCGAAAGAATTCAAATGCTTTGAACTATTTCCAGTGGGACGATTGGACATCGATACGGAAGGTCTTCTGATTCTGACCAATGACGGGCAGCTGGCACATGAACTCTTATCGCCGAGAAAGCATGTTTCCAAAAGGTACTATGCACTGGTGGAAGGAAAGGTGACAGAAGAGGATGCAGAGAAATTCAGAGAGGGTGTTGTGCTGGACGATGGCTACAAGACGCTGCCTGGATTTTTAGAGATCCTAAAGTCCGGAGATCGGTCGGAAATAGAGCTGGTGATCTTTGAAGGAAAATTCCATCAGGTAAAGAGAATGTTTGAGGCTGTGGGCAAAAAAGTACAGTTTCTTAAGCGAATCAAGATGGGAGACCTCAACCTGGATGAAGGCCTTGGCCTTGGGGAGTGCAGGGAACTGACAAACGAAGAAATCAATATATTAAAAGCTTCGATTCGATTAAAGGATACGGGAGAGAATCAGGATGAATAAGCAAAGTATACAAAAGCTGTCCCTTTTTCTTGGAGGGCTTGAGCAGAGACTGCAGGATAATGCAGATTACTTTAGGAAACTGACGGTGGAGTATAAATCAGGAACAAAAACCTATAAAGCGACCCTGGAGTCGGGGGATGAAGGGGTACTAAAAATAAACTATAACGGTAGAACTGAAACTGTCGGTATTTCAGAGGTGGGTGCCAGGATATCCCGGGAAGCGGAGAAGTATGAGAGCGCATTGGTGATTTATGAAGAGCGGGGCAGCACCCTGTTCATTGAAGCGGATAATAAAAATGTAAAGATGAGGACGAAGGAAACTGAGGTAGAGGAAGTCGTAAAAATGCAAAATGAGACTGCCCAGATTGGCAACAGGGACTACCTGATTAAAGTAGGGCAGGCGGATGAACTTTTACGGGAAATTGGTATTTTAGGCCCTAACGGAAAAGTGAAAAATGACATGATCCGAAAGTATAACCAGATCGACCATTTTGTCGAGCTCATCAATGACAGGATCAAGGAACTTGCAGAGACGCATGAGTCTATAACGGTATTGGATTGTGGCTGCGGTAAATCCTATCTTACCTTTGTACTTAACTACTATATAAAGGAAGTACTGAAAAAGCCCTGTCACTTTATCGGTCTGGATTATTCGGATACGGTCATTGAGGCTTCCAGGAGAATGGCCCGGAACCTTGGCTATAACAACATGGAATTCAGAGTAACGGATATAAAAAGCTATACGGCAGCCAGGGACATCCATCTGGTCATCAGTCTTCATGCCTGTGATACCGCCACCGATGAAGCCATTGCCCTGGCGGTGAGAAACAATGTAAAATCTATTATATCCGTTCCCTGCTGCCACAGGGAGCTATTAAGCCAATATGCTTATGAACCCTTTGCACCCATTATAAAACATGGAATTCTAAAGGCTCGTATGGCCGATGTTCTAACAGATGGACTGCGGTCCCTGTTCTTGGAAGCCCTGGGCTACAAAGTTTCCCTTGTGGAATACATATCACCATTGGAAACACCTAAGAACCTGATGCTGAGAGCAGACAAAAGCGGTTCTCCCAATAAGAAGGCCATGGAGGAATACCAACAGCTGAAAAAGCTTTTAAACGTACAGCCAGCTTTGGAAAGGCTGCTTTACTAAGGCTGAAAACATGAGCAGAAAATAGGCTGTTCCCTTATTATTCCTGTGCTTCCGCGTTATACCGGACACAGTTAGCTTTTATTGTGGTATGATTAAAATAGGGACAATAAACAGCATATAATAGGCTACGACGATTTTTAAGGGGGGTCGCATACATGGCAGATCGGATAAAAATGATTACGGTTATTCTCTCGAACGGAAAAAAGGAAGAAGTAACTGCTGGAATTACGCTTCTGGAACTAAGTAAAAAATACGGACAGAACTGCCCTTCGACCATAGTAGCAGCAAAAGTGAATAATGATATAAAGGAGTTATCCTTTGAACTCCAGGAAGATAGTACCGTTACATTTGTAGACCTGACGGACGATGACGGTATGCGCATCTACAGAAGAAGCTTGTACTTCATATTAATAAAGGCAGTCCATGATCTTTTCCCGGATCGAAAAGTAGTGATCAGCCACTCCATAAGCAAGGGACTTTATTGTGAAATAAGGGGAGAAGCGACGCTGACAGAGGCAGAGGTTACAGCCATTGAAAACAGGATGCGGGAGCTTGTGAAAGCGGAGATTTCCTTTAATAAAGCAGAAATTCCTCTGGAGGAAGCAAAGCAAATCTTTGAGAAACAGGGGAGAATGGACCGCCTTCATGCAGTAGAGCACAGGGACAAATCTTATGTGACGTTGTATGAGTGTGCCGGATTTGATGACTATTTCTATGGTTACATGGTTCCGCATACAGGGTATATAAAAGTGTTTGGTTTACAATATTATGCTCCGGGACTCATTGTTTTATTTCCGGAAAAATCAAACCCGGACCACTTGCCGGAATTCAAGGAGCAAAAAAAACTGTTTAACATTTTTGTAGAGCACAAAAAGTGGCTGAGCATCCTTGGCGTTGGGAATGTAGGTGCATTAAACCGTATCGTGAAAGCCGGCCAGGTTTGTGACCTTATACGAATATGCGAGGCTCTGCAGGAGAAAAAGATTGCGCAGATCGCAGACATGATTACAAACAGCGAGCACAAAAAACGGGTGGTACTGATCTCAGGACCTTCTTCTTCGGGAAAAACCACCTTTGCCAATCGCTTATCCATACAACTGCGGGTAAATGGATTGAGGCCTGCAACCATTTCCTTGGATGATTACTTTGTCAACAGGGACGTAACTCCGAGGGATGAAACGGGAGATTATGACTTTGAGGCATTGGAAGCCATTGATATTGAACTTTTTAACCAGCATCTTTCCCGGATGATCCAGGGGGAAGAAGTTGAAGTACCGATTTATAACTTTGCCAGTGGCAGCAGGGAGCCGGTGGGAGTAAGGAAAAGGATTGACGATGACCAGCTTCTTGTTATTGAGGGGATTCATGGACTTAATGAAAAGCTGACTACTTCCATACCGAGAGAAAGCAAATTTAAAATCTATGTAAGTGCCCTTACTTCCATGAATATTGACGATCATAATCGCATTCCCTCCACCGATTCCAGAATTATACGAAGGATTGTAAGAGATTACCAATTCAGAGGATCCAATGCACTGAGTACCATTAAGCGATGGCCCTCGGTACGAAGAGGTGAAGAGAAAAATATCTTCCCCTTTCAGGAGGAAGCGGATATTATGTTTAATTCGGCACTGATTTATGAACTGGGGGTACTGAAGACCCTGGCAGAACCTCTTCTGGCAGAGATCGACAGCACACACCCGGAACATTCCGAGGCCAGAAGGTTGCTTGAATTCTTAAGTTACTTCCTGCCTATTGATTCAAAGGAAATTCCTTTCAACTCTATTGTAAGGGAGTTTGTTGGAGGAAGCTGCTTTTATTAAAAGGAGAAATGAAGTTATACTTTCATCCACTAAAAAAAATGAGGAGGCTGTGTCAACACAACCTCCTCATTTTTTTTAGCCCTTAGGTGCAAAGGTTGCGCAGTCGGTTTCCTCTGTGTTTGCAGCATTTCTTGGCTGAACTTCTATTTTTTCTGCAGAACAATGGTCACCGCTCATATAGTACTCGCAGGTATTAACTACGCACTTGATTCCTTCGTTTGGATGATTCATTTTGCTTACTCTCATGTTTTTCCCTCCTTAAATTCATTTCAAATTTAGTATGACTTAAAAAATATATAATATTACGGGAGTGTATCTGTCAAAAATTAGCGAATCAGGAGATGGTTTTATAAAAACATTGAATTAATAAAGTTGAATTAAAAACTTTTTAGTTTTAGCAATTTATTATTGTAGTAATTAAAACAATATAGTATACTTTATAATATAATATTAAAAAGTCTGTTTTATGGGGGGAATAAAATGGCATTTCTACTTGGCGTAGATATCGGTACCTCGGGTACTAAAACTGTACTGTTTGATGAATCGGGCAATACTATTGCCAGCGCGTTGGGGGAATATTCTCTCTACCAGCCCAATAACGGCTGGGCGGAGCAGGACCCGGAAGACTGGTGGATTGCTACATTTACTACAATTAAAGCGGTTCTGTCCAAAAGTGGTGTAAACCCTGAAGATGTAAAAGGTATTGGATTGTCCGGTCAGATGCATGGAGCTGTACTTTTGGATGAAAACTATACCGTGATTCGTAAATCCATTATCTGGTGCGACCAGAGAAGTGCTGATGAATGTGATCAAATCACTTCTCTGCTAGGAAGGGAAAGATTGATTGAAATTACAGCAAACCCGGCTTTGACAGGGTTTACTGCATCCAAGGTTATGTGGGTGAAAAACAATGAACCCCATAATTATGAAAAAATTAAAAAAATATTACTTCCGAAGGACTACATCCGGTATAGGCTGACAGGAGAGTTTGCAACAGAAGTTTCGGATGCAAGCGGAATGCAGTACATGGATATTCCAAAGAGACAGTGGAGCAGCGAGGTGCTGGAAAAACTGGGAGTTGAAAAGGAGTGGCTTGGAAAACTGTATGAGTCCCAGGAGGTAACGGGGATTATCAGCAAAAAGGCAGCAGAATTGACAGGACTGAAGGAAGGAACTCCCGTGGTTGGCGGAGGGGGAGATCAGGCTGCTGGAGCGGTTGGAAACGGGATTGTAAAGAATGGTGTTATTTCCTCTACCATCGGTACCTCCGGGGTTGTCTTCGCATACTCCGACAAGGTAACTATCGATCCTTTGGGTAGAGTGCATACTTTCTGTCATGCAGTGCCCGGTACATGGCATGTTATGGGAGTAACCCAGGGAGCAGGTCTTTCTTTAAAATGGTTTAGAGACAATTTCTGTATCGAAGAGAAGAGAACCGCAGAACTGATGAAAGTGGATCCCTATATGCTGATGGATCAGGAAGCTGAAAAAGTGAGTGCAGGATGCAGCGGGCTGGTTTACCTGCCCTATCTCATGGGAGAAAGAACTCCTCATCTTGACCCCAATGCAAGGGGAGTCTTTTTCGGGCTTTCAGCCAAACATGAAAAATCAGACATGCTGCGAGCTGTTATGGAAGGTGTAGTCTACAGTCTGAAGGATTGCCTGGAAATCATCAAGGAAATGGGTGTCGATATCAACGAAGTGAGAGCTTCCGGCGGCGGTGGAAAGAGCAAGCTGTGGAGGCAGATGCAGGCTGATGTATTCGGTACGGATATCACTACCATTAATTCCAGCGAAGGACCGGCTCTAGGGGTTGCGCTGCTTGCAGGTGTTGGGGCAGGAATTTACAGCAGTGTTCAGGAAGCCTGCGATGCAACCATCAAAGTAAGAAGCAGGCAGAATGCAGATCAGGGCTTGCATGAAAGATATATGAAAAACTACAGGCTCTATAAAAATGTTTACAAATCACTGAAGCAGGACTTTGCAGATCTGGCAGAAATCCTATAACAGGAGTAGAAGAAGGAATTATGACAAAACGGACAGGAAACAACCAATTTTTAAAGCAACTGAATCAGACCATCATCCTGGATCTTATACGGGTAAACAAGGCGATTTCCAAAGCACAGCTGGCCGAGATCACCGGACTGTCGCCTACGGCTATTGGAATGATTACTTCCAGCTTGCAGGAGCAAGGGTATATTCACGAAACCGGCATCGGTGAATCTAAAGGAGGAAGGAAACCGGTACTTCTGGAGTTAAAGCCGCGGTCCTACTATTCCGTTGGAGTTGACTTTGATGTGGACTATATGAATATCCTTCTGGTGGATATCACGGGGGAAATCATTAGTGAAAAAGCTTCCCGGGTTTCTCATTGGGAGTCTGTTGAAAAGGTTATGGAGAAGATGGAGAGTATGATTGGGGAAATTCTTTCCGAATTTTCCATTGAAACCGAAAAACTGCTGGGAATCGGAATATCCGTACCCGGTATGGTCGAGTGGGAGCAGTGTGAAGTCGTAATGGCTCCAAACCTGGGATGGGAAAAAGTAGCTGTAAAAGATTACATGAAGCGTTTCCAGGAGGTTCCCATTTACCTGGAAAACGAAGCCATGGCCTCGGCTATTTGTGAAAACTGGGTAGGTTCCTGTCAGGGAATTAATAATTTTGTTTGTATCAATATCAAATCCGGTATCGGTGCGGGTATATTCACCCACGGCAGGTTATACAGGGGGGCCAGTGGAAGTGCAGGTGAAGTCGGCCATATTGTGGTAGACGAGAATGGACCGAAGTGCGGATGTGGAAACTACGGCTGCCTGGAAACCATGGCTTCTACAAGTTATATCGTGGAAAAGGCGAGAAAGCTGGTACGGCAGGGGAGTGTATCCAGTCTGAATGATGTTGAGGATGCTGACGGCATCACCATTGAGGATGTGATCCGGGCTGCAAAGAGCGGTGATGGTACTGCAATCAACATTCTGAATGAGTCGGCAAGATACTTGGGAATCGCCATATCCAATATCGCAAACACACTGAACCCTTCAAAAGTGGTATTGGGTAAGGAGTTTGTAAAGTACGCGGATCTTGTCATGGAGCAGATTGTGAGTGTAGTAGCCTGCAAAGCCTTAAAATCACCGGCAGCCCATATGGATATTGCAGCATCCACGATAGGAGAAAGGGCATCCACACTGGGAGCGGCCCTGATTCCCGTAAAAACACTGTTTGGGAAGTAGCTTCCATTCACGGTTTTAGGGATACGGGAGGTATCTCCCTATGTGAAGGAAGGAAAATATATATTTTAAAAAAATTAAAATGGAGGTATTTAATTATGGCAGAATATTTCAAGGGTGTGTCAAAAATTCAATATGAAGGCAAGGATTCAGACAATCCGCTGGCGTTCAAATACTACAATGAAAACGAAGTCATCGGCGGCAAAACCATGAAGGACCATCTTCGGTTTGCAGTTGCATACTGGCATACCTTTCAGGGAACCGGCGGAGATCCCTTTGGACCCGGTACTGCCGTGAGGCCATGGGATGCGATAACAAATCCCATGGAGCTGGCAAAGGAGAAAGTTGCGGCTAATTTCGAATTCTGTGAAAAACTGGGTGTACCCTTCTTCTGCTTCCATGACAGAGATATTGCTCCGGAAGCTTCAACACTTAGGGAAACCAACAGGAATCTGGATGAAATCGTAGCGCTTATTAAAGAGTACATGAAAACCAGCAGTGTAAAACTTCTCTGGGGTACTACCAATGCTTTTGGAAACCCCAGATTTGTGCATGGTGCCTCTACTTCCTGCAATGCGGATGTATTCGCCTATGCGGCCGCTCAGGTAAAGAAGGCCATGGAAGTTACCAAGGAGCTGGGTGGTGAGAACTACGTATTCTGGGGCGGAAGAGAAGGGTATGAAACGCTTTTGAATACAGATATGAAATTGGAACTGGACAACATGGGCAAATTCCTGGGGATGGCTGTTGAATATGCAAAGGAAATTGGCTTTAACGGTCAGTTCCTCATCGAACCAAAGCCAAAGGAACCTACAAAGCACCAGTATGACTTTGATACCACAACGGTAATTGGTTTCCTTAGAACCTATGGTTTGGAGAAATATTTCAAAATGAACATTGAAGCAAACCATGCAACTCTTGCAGGGCATACCTTCCAGCACGAACTACGGGTTTCGAGGATCAACGGAATGCTGGGAAGCATCGATGCCAACCAGGGTGACTTGCTCCTGGGATGGGATACGGACCAATTCCCAACGAACCTCTACGATACGACACAGGCAATGTATGAAGTACTCAAGGCCGGTGGATTTACAACAGGCGGTTTGAACTTTGATGCCAAGGTAAGAAGAGGCTCCTTTGAACCGGTTGATTTGTTCTATGCACATATTGCAGGAATGGATGCCTTTGCCAAAGGCTTGAAGATTGCTCATAGAATCGTCGAAGATGGTAAGCTGGACCGGTTTGTCGAAGATCGGTATGCAAGCTACAAATCCGGTATTGGGCAGGATATCGTAAGCGGAAAGGTTGGCTTCAAGGAACTGGAGAAATATGCGCTGGAGCATGAAGTTAAAAATGTCTCCGGAAGGCAGGAAATGCTGGAATCCTTGTTTAACCAGTATTTGATGGGAGATAAATAAACTTTGAATAGATAGAAAATCAAGTGTAAAAAGATCCGAAGGGAGAATGCTTCGGATCTTTTTATGTTTTTTGCAAAAGCGGTATGGTATAATGAATACATCATACCGTTCGAGGTGTATTATGAAGGTTAAAGAGATTGTAAAGGTACTGGAAGCTGAACTGATTACAGGTCCCGAGAATCTGGAAATGGATATTCAAAGCGGTTGCGGTGCCGACTTGATGAGCGATGTAATGGCTTATGTAAAGGAAAGCGTTGTTTTGCTGACAGGTCTTGTAAATCCTCAAGTGATCCGTACGGCAGAGATGATGGATATCAAAGTCATTGCCTTTGTCCGGGGAAAGGATGTCACTCCTGCCATGATTACGCTGGCTGAGGAAAAGGAAATTACATTGTTAAAAACCGAGCTTCCCATGTTCATCGCATGTGGAAAATTATATTCTGCAGGTCTTACAAGGAGAGGTGTTAGGGATTGAGTGATGCCATCAAGCTTTATTTTGAGATTCCGGGCGATGACCTGGCAACGGCAGGAGAAGCTTCCAGCAGCGTAAAAAAGATGTTGAACCAGTTAGGCATCAGTCCGCATACGATTAAAAAAGCGGCTGTGTCCATGTACGAGGCTGAATTGAACGCGGTGATCCACGCACAGGGTGGTACAGCCAATATAGAAATCTCCCAGGAAAGAATCATTATTGAAATTAATGACCAGGGGCCTGGTATACCGGATATAGAACTGGCCATGCGGGAAGGGTATTCCACAGCTCCGGATTATATTAGAGAAATGGGCTTTGGTGCGGGAATGGGACTGCCCAATATGAAAAGATATGCAGATGAATTCAGCCTTGCGTCGGAGGTTGGGAAAGGTACGAAAGTGAGACTGGTTGTAAACCTGAATCAATAAGGAAAAATCAGTAAGGATTAAAGCCGGGGGGTGATTTTGTGGAAAACTATTTTCATTCCGTAACCTTGGATGAAGATAAATGCAGGGGGTGTACAAATTGTATAAAACGATGCCCCACAGAAGCGATACGGGTCAGGAAGAGTAAGGCAAGGATCATTGGAGAACGGTGCATCGATTGCGGCGAGTGCATCAGGGTCTGTCCCTACCATGCCAAAAAAGCCATTACGGACCCTTTTGACACACTTCTATCTTATAAACATAGAATCGCCATCCCTGCCCCCACACTATACGGCCAGTTTAAGGCTGCCAAATCGCGCAGCCACATTTTGTCTGCTCTGAAGCAAACCGGGTTTGATGAGGTGTATGAAGTGGCACGGGCTGCAGAGATCGTCACCGAAGCAAGTAAGTCCCTCCTAAAAAAAGAGAATCGAGCAAAACCTCTTATTTCCTCCGCGTGTCCGGCTGTAGTCCGGCTGATACGAGTCCGGTTTCCCAGTCTTATTGATAATCTGGTGAAACTCGAGTCTCCCATGGAGGTAGCTGCCAGAATTGTTAAAAAGGAAGCTATGGAGAGGAAGGGGTTGCAGGAGAAGGAAATCGGAGTTTTCTTCATCACTCCCTGTGCAGCAAAGGCAACCAGTGTGAAGGCGCCGTACGAAAGGGAAAAATCCTCTGTCGATGGTGTCATTTCCATACAGGATATGTATTTAAAAATTTTCAATTGTCTGGGTCGGTGCGGACAGGAGGAAGCCCTTGAATTGGCGGGCTTTGAAGGTGTGCGTTGGGCCAACTCCGGAGGAGAGAGCTTGGCACTGGGAATTGAGAAATTTTTAGCGGTAGATGGAATACACAGTGTCATATCCATTCTGGAGGAAGTAGAGGGAGAGCGTCTGGAGGATATCGATTTTATAGAGGCGCTGGCCTGTACAGGAGGATGCCTTGGAGGTCCTTTGACCGTAGAGAATCTTTATGTGGCGAAAACACGCATCAAGAAGTTTGTTGATGAAGCCAAACAAACGCAAATCCAGGCAAAAAAATGCGATTTACCCGATATCGATCTGAACTGGTCCCTTCCCATGGAACATAAGGCGATACTGAAATTGGATACGGATCTGACCCGGGCCATGAAAAAACTGGAGGCCCTTGAGATTATCAATAGGGGGCTGCCGGGACTGGATTGCGGTGCCTGCGGTGCGCCCAGCTGCAGGGCCTTGGCGGAAGATATTGTAAGGGGTAAAGCAAATGAAACGGACTGTATTTTTAAATTAAGGGAGAAAGTTCGAAACCTCGCGCTACAAATGATGGAATTAGAGGCAAAGATGCCCCCGGTGCTGGATAAAGACGGTGAAAGAGAGGCGAAGTTTGATGAGGATTAGAGAGTTCGCGCAAAGGATGAATATGAAGGTTTTAACGGGAGATCAGGGACTGGACAAGGAGATAAACGGTTTTTATGCCTGTGACCTGCTAAGTTGGGTTATGTCTCATGCAAGCCAAGGAGAGGCATGGATCACTGTGCACACTCATCTGAATATTGTGGCTGTTGCGGTTTTGGTAGAAACTGGATGTGTCATAATACCGGAAGGTATTGCTGTGGAGGAGGCTACCCTAAAAAAAGCCATGGAAGAAAATGTTGCCATTCTGAGTACCGGCATGAGTGCCTATGAGGTGTGCTGGAGAGGACATGAGATCCTTAAGAATGGAGAATTGAAAATGGAGAATTGAGAATGGCGGTTCCCTTATTCATTCGTTGTTATTTCTTCCGGAGGTTTTATGCGTGCATACATGGATTTGCATATTCATTCTGTTCTTTCTCCCTGCGCAGAGGGAGATATGACACCGAATAATATTGTTAACATGGCGTGGTTGAAGGAATTGGACATCATTGCCGTTACGGATCACAATGCGGCTGAGAATTGCAGCGCTGTTTTGAACTGTGCAAAGAAAAGAGGAATCCTTGCCGTTCCGGGAATGGAAGTGGAGACCCGGGAGGAAGTACACATTTTATGCCTTCTTCCTGATCTGAAAGCGGCTTCCGAGATGCAGGAAAGAATCTGGCATCGTCTGCCGGAGAGTAAAAACAGAGCGGATATCTTTGGCGAACAGCAGGTGATGAATGATGAAGATCAGGTTGTGGACGAAGTGGAAAGAATGCTGGTGACGGCTGCGAATATCGGAGTGGAAGAGATTTTCGCCTTCGTGGAAAGCCTGGGGGGTGTAGCCATACCGGCCCATGTGGATCGTTCATCCTATAGTATCATTTCAAACCTGGGGTTTATTCCCGAAGATGTACCCGTTCATTTTATCGAGATTTCACGGCAGTGTGACCCGGACGTGCATTCCATCGGTAAGGTGCTTCATGGAAAGTACCCTTACCTCCGAACCTCGGATGCACATCGGCTGGAGGACATTCTGGAGCGGGAATTTTATCTGGAGCTGGATGAAATAAGCGTACCAGCTCTTTTTAGAACCCTGCGCGGTTGCTCAAACAGCAAGGGGGAGAAGCTTTTAACCTTCTATCGTAATTTGGGTGAAGGAGTGAGTGGGCTAAACTATGAAGGAAGGTTTTGAAGATATGTATTGACAGGGTGTTCCGTGTACTTTAATATAATATACAATTCTATAGAAATAAATACCAATGATTTTAAGGGGGGGTATCATGCCGATAAAAATACCGGACAATCTGCCGGCATCGGAAATACTGCACAGTGAGAATATATTTGTCATGCCGGAACATAGGGCATTTCATCAGGATATACGTCCTTTGCGGATTGCCATATTGAACCTGATGCCAACCAAAATTTCTACTGAAACACAGCTTCTTCGGCTGTTAGGTAACTCACCTCTGCAAGTTGACATTGTATTATTGCATCCGAAAAGCCATACTTCAAAGAATACGCCGGAAGAACATTTAACATCCTTTTACAGGCACTTCGAGGATGTAAAGGAGCAGAAATTTGATGGACTTGTTATTACCGGCGCCCCGGTAGAGCAATATGATTTTGAAGAGGTAAACTACTGGGAAGAGCTAAAGGAAATTATGGATTGGAGTGTTCGTAACGCAACCTCCACATTTCATATATGCTGGGGAGCGCAAGCAGGGCTGTACCATCACTATGGCATACCCAAATTCCCCTTAAACGCAAAAATGTTTGGTGTTTTTTCCCATAAAATAGTTAAAAAGAATATCAAACTGCTGCGGGGATTTGATGATGAGTTTTATGTTCCCCAATCCAGGCATACCGAAGTGCGAAGGGAAGATATAGAAAAAGTGGCGGAGTTGGAAATATTATCGGTGTCGGAGGACTCCGGTGTATATATTGCTGCGTCCAGGGACGGCAGGCAAATTTTTGTTACCGGCCATTCGGAATACGATCCCTGTACACTTAAATCCGAATATGACCGGGATGTGGCCAAAGGCCTGGATATCGAAGTGCCGAAGAACTACTTCCCGGATAATAATCCCACGAGGGAACCTCTGGTCCGGTGGAGGAGCCATGCAAACCTGTTATACTGTAATTGGTTGAACTACTATGTATACCAGGAAACTCCGTTCGATTTAAATGAAATAAAATAACGCCGCAGATAAAAGCCTGCTAAAAATAAAGGAAAACAGGTCGGGTCAGAATTGCACGGCCTGTTTCCTTGTTATAACATTTCTTTTCTTTACCGAAAATAGTATAATGGGAATACAATCTAATATTTGGGGAGAATACAAAGGATGAGACTCAAACATGCAATACTTTTGGTAACGGCGGTTTCTTTACTGACCGCAGGCTGTAGCAAAAACACCGGAACAGCATATAAATCAGAAACGGAAAAAGGGAAAGAGGTGGTTGCTGACAGCGTATCTTCAACAGCGACTCCTACCCCTGCAGCACAAACTCCAACAGTGTCTCCGAACCCGACTCCGGCTTCTACTCCGGCCGTTGTTTCAACACCGGTGCCGCAGCCGAAATCCACTCCAAAGGAATCTGTACCGCCGAAGACGCAGGCAGATGCACCTAAAGGAGTTTTATATGGAAAAACCATATTTATTGATCCCGGACACCAATCCAAATCAAACAGCCAACAGGAACCCATTGCTCCCAATTCCCAGGAAACCAAGGAAAAGATGTCCTATGGAACTACAGGGGTAGCCACGGGTGTTCCTGAATATAAACTGAACCTACAAGTATCGTTGAAACTGAGGCAATTGCTGGAAAGCAAGGGGGCCAGAGTCGTCATGAGCCGCGAAACCAATGAGGTTAACAGCGGGAATGTGGAGAGGGCGAAAATGGCAAATGAAAGCAATGCACAGCTGGTGGTGAGAATTCACGCAGACGGTATCGATAATAGCAGCGTTAAAGGGCTTTCTGTCTTAACGCCTGGAAATAAGTACATCAGCGATGCAAACATGCTTAAAAACAGTAGAACGGCAGCGGAGAAGATTCTCAAAAGTACTGTTTCTTCTACTGGAGCGGTATCCAGGGGAGTTGTTGCACGCGATGACCTGACGGGTTTCAACTGGTCTACAGTTCCGGTGATTCTTATCGAGATGGGATTTATGACAAATGCAGAGGAGGACAGGCTTTTAAATATGGCCGAGTATCAAGACAAGCTTGCAAGCGGTATGGTGAAAGGTATGGAGGACTATTTTGCGAGTCTTTCACAATAACTTCTTTTCATAGGACTGGATTGAAAAAGTTAGGGTTTACATCACTGCTGCCATAATTTCATACTTTTTCTTGCGTTTGTATGCAAAAAACATTAAAGCTGTTCAGAATGGGCAGCTTTAATGTTCTCGGGGAAAGATTTTGTAAATATATTAAGAAACCGTTGAATATTTTGCTGAGATTTGTTATAATATTATCGATCTTTGTTAAATACTTAACACATAATCACGGTTAAATTGAATATGATAGGAGGTTCTTCAATGAGCGAGACAAACTGCTGCTGCGGCTGTGTTGATGAAATGGAAGTCAAACTGCAGAAAATCATTGATAAATACAAGGATACCCGCGGGGCGTTAATTCCCGTATTGCATGAAGCACAAGAGGTATATGGATATTTGCCAATGAGTGTACAGAAAAAAATATCCGAAGGTCTGAACGTACCCCTCGCTGAAATTTATGGTGTCGTAACATTTTACACACAATTCTCACTAAAACCTAAAGGTAAATTCAAAATCAACGTTTGTATGGGTACTGCATGCTACGTTAAGGGTGCAGGACAGATTCTTGATAAGTTTAAGGAAAAGCTGGGGATCGATGTAGGAGACTGTACGGAGGATGGCAAATTCTCACTGGATGCCTGTCGATGCATCGGTGCTTGTGGTCTGGCACCGGTTCTTACCATTAACGAGGATGTACATGGAAGACTTACTGCAGATGATGTAGAAGGCATACTTGCGCAGTACGAGAATCGATAGAAATGAAGGACATATCACTCCATCTATTGGATATAATTCAAAATTCGATTGTTGCATTTTGCACTAAAATTACCGTATCTGTCAATGTCGATACGCAGAAGGATCAATTATTTGTTACTGTGACGGATAATGGAGTGGGGATGGATGAAGAACTGCTTGCAGCGGTTCTGGACCCTTTTACCACGACCCGGACAACACGAAAGGTGGGTTTGGGTTTACCGCTTCTGATGGATTCCGCCCGGTTGGCGGGAGGACATCTGGCCGTGCACTCGCAAAAAAACGTAGGAACCAAAGTGGAAGCGAGTTTTAAGATTACGCATATTGACAGAATCCCGCTGGGGGACCTGGCAGAAATGCTGGTTATGATACTTATGGCGAACCCTGAAATGGAAATTGAGCTCATCCTTAGTGATAAGGAGAAGAATTTTAGATTCAATTCTTTTGAGGTCAGAGATCAATTGGGTGATGTGCCGATAACAAGTTTTACGGTAGTTGAATGGATTCGGGACTATATAAATGAGGGAGTAAAGTTGATATTCGGAGGTGTATTGAATGAAGTCGTTAGCTGAACTGGAGGAAATAAGAAAGAAAACGCTGGATGAAATATCCTTGCGGACAAACAAGGATGCGGTAAGAATCGTTGTAGGGATGGCTACCTGCGGAATTGCTGCTGGAGCAAGACCGGTAATGACTGCTTTTCTGGAAGAATTAAAAAAGCGTAACATAAACAATGTGAATGTGACCATGACCGGGTGTATCGGAGTCTGTAAATTGGAGCCCGTAGTAGAGGTACTCAGTCCGGATGGCAGCAAGGTTACTTATGTGAAAATGACGCCGGAAAAAGCTGCTCAGGTAGTAGTTGAGCATATTGTGAACGGCAAGGTATGCACAGCGTATACCATCGGAGCAGAGGAGAGTAAATAATTGAAAATTGTGAATTGAAAATTGATAATGAAAACTCCTGCATTTTCAATTCTACATTTTCAATTCTCAATTATTAAAGGGGGGTTATGGATGCAGATTTATAGAGCGCATGTGTTGGTTTGCGGAGGTACTGGATGTACATCTTCAAACTCTGAAAAAATTATAAAAGAACTTGAAAGTCAACTGACAGAAAATAAGCTGGATAATGAAGTTAAAATAGTAAAAACCGGTTGTTTCGGTCTCTGCGCGGAAGGACCTATTGTAGTGGTCTATCCTGAAGGCGCCATGTATACCATGGTGAAGGTAGAGGATATCAAGGAGATTGTTGAAGAACACCTTTTAAAAGGAAGAGTTGTAAAGAGGCTCCTGGCTGGCGATAAAGATCACGAAGATCTTGCAAAATCCCTTGAGAGTGTAGGCTTCTTCCAGCGGCAAATGCGGGTTGCACTGCGCAATTGCGGTGTTATCAATCCGGAAGTGATCGATGAATATATTGCTTATGACGGTTATAAGGCTCTTGCCAAGGTATTAACCGAGATGACGCCGGAACAGGTTGTTGACACCATGAAAAAGTCCGGACTCAGAGGAAGAGGGGGCGGTGGATTCCCGACAGGTCTGAAATGGGAGTTTGCAGCGAAACAGCAGAATGATCAGAAGTATGTCTGTTGTAATGCGGACGAAGGAGATCCGGGTGCATTCATGGACCGAAGCGTTCTGGAAGGAGACCCGCACTCACTGATTGAAGCTATGGCCATCGCTGGTTATGCCATCGGTTCAAATCAAGGTTATGTCTATGTTAGAGCAGAGTACCCGATCGCTGTTAAGCGGCTTCAGATTGCTATTGATCAAGCCAGGGAATACGGTATTCTCGGTAAAAACATTTTTGAAACCGGTTTTGACTTTGATGTTGAAATCAGATTGGGTGCCGGTGCATTTGTATGCGGTGAGGAAACTGCACTCATGACTTCCATAGAAGGTAATAGAGGTGAGCCAAGACCCCGTCCGCCTTTCCCGGCAGTAAAAGGGTTATGGCAGAAGCCAACCATACTGAATAACGTAGAAACCTATGCCAATGTTCCGGTCATCATACTGAAGGGTGCGGAATGGTTCTCCAGCATCGGTACCGAAAAGAGCAAGGGTACCAAGGTATTTGCAGTGGGTGGTAAAATCAATAATACCGGTCTGGTTGAGATTCCTATGGGAACGACCCTCAGAGAGATCGTATACGATATTGGCGGCGGTATTCCAAAAGGTAAGAAGTTTAAAGCGGCACAAACGGGTGGACCTTCCGGCGGATGTATTCCTGCCAGCCATTTGGATACGCCCATTGACTATGATTCCTTGATTCAATTGGGTTCCATGATGGGGTCCGGTGGACTTATCGTAATGGATGAAGACACCTGTATGGTGGACATTGCAAAGTTCTTCCTGGAGTTTACCGTTGATGAGTCTTGTGGTAAATGTCCTCCTTGCCGTATCGGTACAAAGAGAATGCTGGAAGTACTGGAAAGAATTACGGAAGGTAAGGGAGAAGAGGGCGATATTGCAAAACTCGAACTGTTGGCGAAGAACATCAAGGCATCTGCCTTGTGCGGCCTGGGCCAAACAGCTCCGAACCCTGTTCTGAGTACGCTGCATTATTTCAGAGATGAGTATGACGCCCATGTAAAGGATAAAAAATGTCCTGCAGGTGTTTGTAAATCCATGATGCAGTACGTGATTGTGGCTGAAAAATGCAAAAGCTGCGGAATTTGTGCCAAGGTTTGCCCTGCAAACTGCATAAGCGGCGAGAAGAAAGTACCGTATGTTATCGGTCAGGATAAATGCTTGAAGTGTGGTGCTTGTTTGGAGAAATGTCCATTCAAGGCTATCATCAAAGCGTAAAGGAAAGGGGCGTGCTAAATGATGCAAATGGTTACGATCACAATGGATGGAAAACAGATGCAGGTTCCGGCAAACTACACCATACTGGAAGCTGCAAGGGCGGCAAATGTGCAGATTCCTACCCTCTGTTTTCTTAAAGATATAAATGAAATCGGTGCCTGTAGAATGTGTGTGGTTGAGGTAAAAGGTGCAAGAAGCTTGCAGGCTGCCTGTGTATATCCTGTGTCCGAGGGTCTGGTTATAAATACCAATACTCCTGCTGTAAGGGAAGCAAGGAAAGTAACACTGGAGTTGATTCTTTCCAACCACGACAAGAAATGTTTAACCTGTGTAAGAAATAGAAACTGTGAACTTCAGTCCCTTTCTGAAGAGTTGAATGTAAAGGGCTTACGATTTGAAGGTGAAACCCATGATCGTCCGGTGGATGACTTTTCACCCTCCATTGTAAGAGATCCAAACAAATGTATTCTTTGCAGACGCTGCGTCAGCATGTGTAAGAATATACAGACAGTTTCCGTCATCGATACGACGGAAAGAGGCTTCAATACGACCATTGCTTCTGCTTTCAACAAATCTCTCAATGAAGTGCCTTGTGTAAACTGTGGACAATGTATTACCGTTTGTCCCGTAGGTGCCCTGAGAGAAAAGGATGAAGTAGATAAGGTATGGGAAGCTTTGGCCAATCCTGACCTGCACGTGGTAGTACAGACAGCTCCGGCAGTAAGAGTAGCCCTGGGAGAAGAATTCGGTCTGCCTATCGGTTCCAGAGTAACCGGTAAGATGGTTGAAGCACTGAAGAGAATTGGTTTTGCAAAGGTATTTGATACGGATACAGGTGCGGACCTGACGATTATGGAAGAGGGAACAGAGCTGCTGCACAGAATTAAGAATGGGGGCAAGCTGCCTTTGATCACCTCCTGCAGCCCTGGATGGATCAAGTTCTGTGAACATAATTTCCCGGAATTCCTTGATAATCTCTCCAGCTGCAAATCGCCCCACGAAATGTTCGGGGCCGTGTTGAAGTCTTACTACGCAGAGAAGATGGGAATAGACCCTGCTAAAATATTTGTTGTATCCATTATGCCATGTACGGCAAAGAAGTATGAAGCGCAGAGGCCTGAACTTTCTGTTGAAGGGCATCAGGATATAGATCTGGTTCTGACTACCCGTGAATTAGCCAGAATGATAAAAGAAGCAGGCATTGACTTTAATGCATTGACAGATGCACAGTTTGATGATCCTATGGGTGAAGCAACCGGTGCTGCTGTTATCTTCGGTGCTACCGGCGGTGTTATGGAAGCGGCTTTACGTACAGTGGCTGAAATACTGGAAGGTAAATCCATTGATGCCATTGAATACGAAGCGGTAAGAGGCGTGGAAGGCATCAAGGAAGCCGTTGTTGAAGCTGGGGGAATGAAGATCAAGGCAGCTGTAGCGCATGGTTTGGGTAATGCAAGAAAGCTTTTGGATAAAATAAAAGCTGGAGAAGCGGAGTATCACTTTATTGAAGTGATGGGATGTCCCGGAGGTTGCGTAAACGGAGGCGGACAGCCTATTCAGCCGTCGAAGGTTCGGAGCTGGGTTGACCTGCGCTCGGAGAGAGCAAAGGCGATTTATGAAGAGGATAGAAATCTTCCGATTCGTAAGTCCCATGAGAATCCGAAGATTCAGATGCTGTATAAAGAGTACTTTGAGAAGCCGGGAAGTCATAAGGCGCATGAGTTGCTGCATACGCATTATGTGGCGAGAGAGAACTATCCGGAAGAGTAAGTTGGTTATAGCGGAGGTTGAGGCGAATAAAATTCGCCTTGGCCTCTTTTAATTTTTGGGGATTGGGGTAGGATATTGAAGAAAAGGGTTAGATTTGATAAAGAAGATTTTCTTGGGTATTCCTTTTGGGCCTTTTTCGGTATGCCTCTGGAGTGGGCAATGCAGCGCCGGGGGAACCATGTTCAATCGGCAGAGTTTCCCCCGGCAACCCCCTCCTT
>ENA-OFCE01000547-OFCE01000547.1-metagenomes-genome-assembly--contig:-NODE-547-length-24292-cov-3.231629_pt1 | contig 24292 bp, 23 predicted proteins | sample MGYA00153388_OFCE01 | MGnify analysis MGYA00153388
TTGTTACCAAAAACATAATTCTGATTCTCAGCACCAAAATACGCTGGCGATAAATATAGAAAGCGCCTAAATCCTACTCTATCATTACCAACTTGCCCGTAACTACCTCTTATGTGTAGATTGTTGATAAAATTTACTTTTTCAAGGAATTTTTCAGATTTAATATTCCATCCCAATCCCACAGCCGGAAAAAATCCGAATCGTTTACCCGGCGCAAAGTTTTCTGACCCATTATATCCAAAACTGGCTTCTATAAAATATTTTTTATCGTAAGCATAAGAAAGTCTTCCTAATATACCTTCTCTGCCACCTTCAGATGCCGATCCGTTATTTAGCAAATTTGTTCTTGGCCCTGCAAATAATTGAGGGAGTGCTGCAGACGGGAAATCAGCCCTCGAGGCTGTGATTAGATTGCTGGATAGGGTTGATTGTGTATATAACACTAAGGCGCCAATATCGTGTTTGTTAAAACTTTTTGCGTAATTGATATGACTTTCGAATGTTTGATTACTGAATTTGTTAAACCCTTCCTCCAGTCTGGGTAATTGATCTTTATTAAACTCCTCGCCCTTAAAAAACGATTTATACGGCGTGTACCAATCCTTAAAATTAGAATAGCCTAAATCTTGAGCAACTACCAGTTTTAAAGTTAAACCATCAGTAATAAAATTTAGTTTTTGATCTAGTGTAACATTAGTTTGAAAGTTTGAAGGATTAGTTTGTCTGTAACCAGCTTCGGTACTAACTTCTGCAACAGGATTTTGCCCAAATAAAGAAGCCCAAGTTCCATCCTCATTTTTTACTGGAAAGGCGTTAGGTGGCATATACGATAGCAAAGAAAAAATTCCACCATCTTCTTGCGAACCACGGCTTGCCGGCCTTTTGTTATTTTGAACATAGCCACTTACCCCTACAGAAAGTGTAGTAGTTTTAGTAAGATTTGCATCGATATTAATTCTTGAATTATATCTTTTTGTATTTGCTGTTCTGTAAAGTCCGTCTTGATTTAAATACCCGAATGATAAAAAATATTTGAAAGTTTCTGAACCCCCAGTCATAGATAATGAATGCCTTTGTTGAAGTGCATTAGGTTTCATTACCTCTTTCCACCAATTAACATCGGGGTGTGTAAAGGGAGAGGATCCGTCTTTGTATTTTTGAATATCTTCTGCATTATAATCAAGTAATTCTGTAGGAGTATCAGGTTTATCGTTAAGTGTAGCTACATTCCATAAACGAGCATAGTCAAAAGAATTAAGATAGTCAGGAGTATTTATTAAGTTTTGTACGCCAGTGTATGAATTATAGTTAAAAGTTGGCTTGCCCGAAATGCCTTTTTTAGTGGTAACCAATATAACTCCATTTGCACCGCGGGCACCATATATAGCAGTAGATGAAGCATCTTTAAGAATACTGAGGGTGGCAACTTCATTAGGATCAATTTGAGAAAATTCTCTTTGAATACCGTCAACCATTACCAGTGGCCCTGCATCATTCAAGGTAGCCCTGCCTCTAATAAATAATTGGGCATCATCATTGCCTGGTTCGGCATTTCGTTGAATAGAAACTAATCCAGTAACCCTACCCGCAAGCGCATTAGACATACTGGGCGTATTACTTTTCATAATATCATCTCCAGTTACCGTTGATATAGAGCCTACTATATTTTTTTTATTTTGTTTACCGTAGCCAACAACAACCACATCTTCAAGTTGTTGCACATCTGGGGATAAAGAAACTGTAAAATTAGTAGTGCCATTTATTGGGAGTTGCTTTGTTACATATCCTAAATAAAAAATTTGCAATACCGCCTCGTTATTGTTTGCTGTTATTTGAAATTCACCATTAATACCTGTGGTTGTACCAACCGTAGTACCAACTATTTTTACGGATGCACCAATAACCGGATCATTAGTTTTTTTATCCACCACTTTGCCAGTAATGCGTATTGGGTTTTGGGCATATGTTTGATCATAGAAAATCAAACACGTACTAAAAGATGATACCAAAAGCAGAAAGGTTTTCCTAAATAAATTTTTTTTGAGGTGCTGTAATTTTGTCATCATGTAACGGTTTTGTACAAATTTCTTTTATAGGTTAAATGCTATAAATGAATTAAATAATTAAAACAATTGTCAATAATGAATTAACAGCACAAACACAATCACGAATCAGACTATAAAAATTAATGTCTAATAAGAATTATGTCTAGCAACTGCTTCAAAACTAGACTTTTGCAAAATAATGGTTTGTTCGATTTAAAATTGGTTTAATAAATCGTTGGTTTATAATACAATGCTAAAACATTTAATTCATTAATTTGTACTATCCCTAAATCAAATAATAATAAATGTTTTTAATTTCCTGTTGACTTCTATTACCGTATATTTATGTAAAAGCTTAATATTTTTTGATTTTCAGAAGCAAAGTTTATATCATTTTAATAATAGGTAGTTTTTTAGAAAGTATTTGCCAAACAAATATCTGGCACTACAACTTTATCCCTTTTGGGTTTAGCAAATGGAATATATCTTATCCAGCTTAAAAGTAACGGAAAAATTGATAGCTTTAAATTGGTAAAGGAATAAGCAAACCATAATACAAAAATGAGGGCATCCAATTATTTTGGATGCCCTCATTTTTGTATTACGAAACTACTCTTTTCGTATAATCATAACCTTATTGGTACGGTTTTTTAGTTTATCCATATTAAGAATTAGTGTATGTATTATGGTTAAGCCTTATCCTACAGAAGATAACATTATTAAAGTGCCACGTTTTGAGGAGAGTGCGGGTTTTTACACTACTAAGCAGCGGAGTAAAACCATGTCGAAAATCAAGAGTAAAAACTCTAAACCTGAGATGTTGCTGCGCAGGGCATTGTGGAAAAAAAACCTTCGTTATCGTTTACATTTGAAAAATTTGCCGGGTAGGCCCGATGTGGTCATACAGAAATATAAGCTCGTAATTTTCGTTGATGGCGACTTTTGGCACGGCTATAATTGGCTGTTGAAGCCCCCAAAATTTAACAAAAATGCCGCCTTCTGGATACCCAAGATAGAAAGAAACCTGCAACGCGACCAATATGTAACCCACACCCTCATTCATTTGGGTTACACTGTTATGCGTTTTTGGGAACATGAAGTAAAGCAAAACCTAGATGCTTGCGTTAACCAGGTTTTGTTGTATGTGGAAGCTGCAAAGCTGGGCAAAGTACCCAGTAGTGAATAGTTTTTTAAATTAATAACCGTGAAAATCAAAAATTGTATTATTGATTTTCACGGTTAGTTTATAAAGTTGGCAATTTAATGTTGAGGAAATCTGTTAGATTACTGCAATATATTTTATCATTAATTTTGTATGTTTTACCATTAGGGACAATTACCCATCCTTCGGTTAAACTCAAATCATCCATAACAGAATAAAACCCTTTAGAAAGAACCGGACTGGTAGAAAACTTAATTTCGATAGCCATTACGGGCCTTATGCCATTTACTAAAAGGATATCGCACTCTGCACCATGGTGTGTTCTGTAATAATATAAATCTAAGTGTGCTGGTTTCAATTGTGCAACTTGTTCTACCACATAGCCTTCCCAAGATGCACCCACGCCAATATTTATGGGCAACTCTTCTGCGCTGGCAATACGATTAATCACATGCAGGAGGCCACTGTCTCGTAAATATACTTTCGGAGATTTTACCAATCTTTTATTAGAATTGATAAACCAAGCTCGCAGTTGCCGCACTAGAAAACACCCTTCCAAAAAATCCAAATATCGTTTAATGGTAGGTGCTGTTATTCCCAAAGAACGAGCATAAGTTTCAGAATTCCAGATGCTACCATTGTTGGCTGCCAACATGTACCAGAAATTGCGCATTAATTTTTCTTGAAGTTTTACACCAAAAAGTAGAGATAAATCACGTTCTATATAAGTACGAATAAAGTTCTCTGTCCAGCGGATAAATGATTTATCATTACTAGAAGTTAGTGCCAGCGGGAAACCGCCCCTAAACCAATGTTGTTCTTGTGTGATACTATTTTTTAAAGCTTCCAATAAGTTAATTGGGCTCAATTCTATAAAAGCAATTCTCCCTGCCAAAGATTCTGATACGCCTTTTACCAATTCTGGCGAAGCAGAACCTGTTAATATAAACCGTCCCGGCTTACGGTAATTATCTATTACTGGCCTTAACTGCGAAAATAGTTTGGGCATCCGTTGAACTTCATCTAAAATTATGCAGTGGTCTTTATATTGGCTAAAAATATATTCGGCATCCTTTAGTTTGGCAATATCAGCGTCGCTTTCTAAGTCGAAATACAAAATATCAGTTTCTGTATTGGAAACCAATGATTTGGCCAAGGTGGTTTTTCCCACTTGGCGTGGACCCAAGAGTGCAATTGCAGGGAATTCGCTTAATAAAACACTAATATCTTTTGTTGCTAAACGTGTAACCATGCAACAAATGTATAAATTTAACCGTGAAAATCAAAAATAGTATTTTCGATTTTCACGGTTAGATTGAGCAGGGACAGTAGTAGCATCCCCGACTGGAGTTAGGCAGGCTTTTTTGGCCGTAGGGGTGGTTGAGTGTAGTCGAAACCGGTTTAGACTAGGTTGAACCACCAATTCATTTGTTGAAAAAAATAGGATATTGCTTAAAAATCCTTGTTTAGCAACCTTTCTAAATCAGTGAAGCTGATATTCATTTTTACTTTTCCTTGTTGGGCATAAGATATTTCTCCAGTTTCTTCGGATACAATGAGGGCGGTTGCTTCGCTAGATTCTGTTACGCCGATGCCTGCACGGTGGCGCAAACCAAATTGTGGCGGCAACTTGTCGTTTTCGGTCAACGGCAAAATGCAGCTGGCGCATTTAATCATATTTTCGGAGATGATTACCGCACCATCATGCAATGGACTGTATTTCTGGAATATACTTTCGAGCAGGCGTTTGGATATCTTGGCATTCATCATTTCGCCACTATTGGCAAATGCATCTTGGTCGAAATAACGAACAAAAACAATGAGTGCGCCCGTGCGGTTTTTTTTCATGGTTTTGCAGGCATCTACAATAGGTTTTATTTTGGCCATATTATCTATTGCCAAATCTTCCTTTTTAAAAAGATAAGTGAGCCAGGTGCGGTTGCGCAAAGAAATATTTTTACCGATGGTGAGCAAAAACCTGCGCATTTCTTGTTGGAAAACTATAATGAGTGCTATAAAACCCACGCTTACAAAACTGCCCAATATCGTAGAGAGCAAGCGCATTTTCAGGGCTTCTACCACGTAATACAATACGTATATAAGTATAAAGCCAATGAAAATATTTACAGCGATAGTTCCCTTAATGAGGTTATAGATGTAGTAAATAATGAAGGCAACACACAAAATATCAATGATATCCAACAAACTCGGTTTCAAAAAAGTGAAGTCTAGTGCGTTCATGTCTGTATATTTTATTTGAGTATTAAATTTAATTGCCTAGCAAGGCCAGCAATTTAATACATTGTTTGGCTTCGGCAACATCATGTACCCTTAAAATTTTTGTTCCTTTTTGTAAGGCTATAGTGTTCAGGATGCTGGTTCCGTTTAATGCTTGTTCTGGACTAATGTCCAAAGTTTTCCAAACCATAGATTTGCGAGATAATCCAGCCAACAGCGGTAAACCCAACAATTTAAAATCTGATAAATGGTTTAAAAGGCTAAAATTTTGTTCTCGGTTTTTGGCAAAGCCAAAGCCGGGATCTATTACTATATCTTTTACGCCCAAGGCTCTTAATTGATGGATTTTTTGCGAGAAATATAGTAGGATTTCGCCCATTAAATCATCATAAACATTCAAGGCGTACATGGTTTTTGGCGTTCCTCGGCTGTGCATCAATATGTAGGGCACTTGCAAATGGGCAATGGCAGCAAACATTTCACTGTCCATTTCCCCACCAGAAATATCGTTGATAATGTGAGCACCTTCTTCCACCGCCATACGTGCAAGGTTTGCCCTAAATGTATCTATGGAAATTATGGCTTCGGGAAAATTGATTTTTATGATTTTTAATGCGGGCAGTAAACGATTCGCCTCTTCTATGGCAGAAACATCTTCGGCACCCGGCCGGGTAGAGTAGGCGCCCAAATCCAACATATCCGCACCGGCAGAAAGCATCTTTTCAACTTGGGTTAAAATTTCTTTTTCGGTGTTGAAACGGCTGCCGCCATAAAAGGAATCAGGCGTAATGTTTACAATGCCCATCACCTTTGGCGTGGTTAAATCCAGCAGCTTTCCGCCAATGTTCATGGTTTGCGTTTGTGTAAAAAATGTATCTTTAGCCATTGTTTGCCTAGCAAAATAGGTATTATTTTATTTGAATTAAAAATCAGGAAATTTTGGCAACAAATACTTCGGCAGAATACGATGCAGTTATACAAGGCTGTAAAAATCTTTTCATAAAAAAAACCCAAGATTATGGCACCGCTTGGCGCATTTTAAGGCTGCCTTCCATTACAGATCAAATATTTATCAAGGCGCAGCGCATCCGTACGTTGGAAGATAAAAAAGAAAATAAGGTGGGAGATGGAATTGCCGGCGAATACATAGGCATTGTTAATTATTGCATTATTGCTATGATGCAAATGGATTTGAATGACGATGCTCCGCAAGAATTAGGAACAGACGAAGTTGAAATTGCATTCGACCAAAAAGTTACCGAAACAAAAACCCTGATGTTTGCCAAAAACCACGATTATGGCGAAGCTTGGCGAGAAATGCGCATCAGTTCCTTAACTGATTTGATATTGATGAAACTGCTTCGGGTAAAACAGATTGAAGATAATTTAGGCATAACTCTAGCATCAGAAGGAGTGGTAGCCAATTACCAAGATATGATGAATTACGCCATCTTTGCCCTAATAAAGATGGGAAATTAATAATAACCTCGCTTAAAATATGTCCATTGGCACCACGCAAAAAACCTTAACAATAACCCTCAAATTTTTTGTAGGCCTATTGTTTATTTTTTCGGGCTTAATAAAGCTCAACGATCCTTTGGGTTTTTCTTACAAGCTCGAAGAATATTTCGAAGTTCTTCACATCACCTTCCTTATCCCTTTTTCTTTGACCATAGGTATTTTGCTTTGTGCATCAGAAGTAATTTTGGGTGCCTTTCTACTATTTGCCTACCAAACCAAAAAAGTGCTGTGGGCATTGTTGCTGCTCATTGTGTTTTTTACTTTTCTCACGTTTTACTCGGCTTATTTCGAAGTGGTAAAAACCTGTGGTTGCTTTGGCGATGCCATACCCTTAACGCCATGGACATCCTTTATAAAAGATTTGTTATTGTTAGCAGCCATATTGTTTTTGTTTTATCAGCGCAAGCGCTTACCTACACAAACTACAAGCGTTGTCTTAGCTATTTTAGTGGTGATTATTACTTTTTCATTCGGCATTTACACTTATAATTTTTTACCGATTTTAGATTTTTTGCCTTATAAAATTGGCGCAAACATTCCTCAATTAATGAAACTGCCGCCAAATGCCAAGGCAGATGTTTACGAGATATTGTACACCTTAAAGAATTTAAAATCAGGCGAAACCAAACAGATTACTGATAAAGAATATCTGAAAGCCAAGTTATATGAAGATAAAAACTGGGAACTGGTTGGATCTACGCTTCCAAAATTAATATCAAAGGGCGATGAAATTATAATTAAGGATTTGAACATTTACGATGCAAACGGAGTAAGCTATACCCGCGAAATTATTGAGAACCCGTATTATAATTTGGTGGTAGTTGCCTATAATTTAAATAAATCTTCTTTAAATGCCATAGGCGATATCAATGCATTGGCAATAAATGCCAACCAAAGCTTTAACATACAATCGGTTTTCTTGACGTCTAATTCAGCTACCGATGCTGCCGGTTTTGCTAAAAAAAATCATTTAGCTATGGATATTTTTTATGCCGATGCCGTTCCGCTCAAAAGTATGGTGCGCAGTAACCCGGGTTTGTTGTTGTTGAAAAATGGAATTGTTATTGATAAATGGCCTTCATCCAATTTGCCAACTACGGATGAATTGGATAAGAAGTACTTCAATAAAAACTAATGTTAAAATTCCTCCTCCATAAAACCTTATATGGTATCGCCGTTTTGGCGGGAGTGGTGCTGGTTGTGTTTTTTCTCTTCAATGTTTTACCTACCGACCCAGCACGGATGACCCAAGGGCAACGATCGGATGTGCAATCGCTGGAAGCCGTAAAAAAAGAATTTGGCTTGGATAAGCCACTGCCCACACAATTTTTGTATTACCTGAACGATTTATCGCCCATAGGCTACCATCTAGCCGATGCCGAAACGCAAGAAAAATATCACTACCAAAAGCTTTTTAACATAGGGCAAAACAAAGTACTTGTTTTAAAATATCCCTATTTGCGCCGTTCTTACCAAACCAAACGCAACGTGGCCGAAATACTGGCCGACACCATACCCAACACCATTATATTGGCTTCGCTGGCTATGGTATTTTCAACCCTATTGGGGATATTTATGGGCATTTTAGCTGCAGTGAACCGCGATACTTGGATAGATAGATTAATTATTGCCAAATCTATCTTGGGCATTTCAGCTCCCTCTTTTTTTGCCGGAATCATCATTGCTTGGCTATTTGGTTTTGTTTGGAGCAATTATACAGGACTGAATATGAGTGGCAGTTTGTATGACTACGATCCCTTTGACGGAAAAATTTTGGTTTTAAAAAATCTGGTTTTGCCAGTACTTACATTAGGTTTGCGCCCATTAGCTATTATCGTACAATTAACCCGTAGTGCCATGTTGGATGTTTTACGACAAGATTACATCCGTACGGCAAAGGCAAAAGGATTAAGCAAACACGCCATATTATACAAACACGCTTTAAAAAACGCACTAAATCCGGTTGTAACCGCAATTTCGGGTTGGTTCGCTTCCCTTTTGGCAGGTTCTTTTTTTGTGGAATATATTTTTGGCTACAATGGTTTGGGCAAAGCTACAGTGGATGCCTTAGAAATGGCCGATATGCCCGTGGTAATGGGCTCCATATTGTTCATCGCTTTTATATTTGTAATCATCAACATATTGGCCGATGTGCTTTACGCACAATTAGACCCGCAAGTTAAATTAAACTGATAATATGCAAAGCCCCGAAAACGTATTTTCATATCAGGGAATTATTTTTCTCATAGGCTTTATGGGATGCGGCAAAACCAGTTTGGGAAAAAAAATGGCCAGCAAGTTCAACCGCCCGTTTATAGATTTGGATGCGCTCATAGAAGAACAATCCGCACAAACCATTCCCCAATTATTTGCCCAACACGGCGAAAATGGTTTCCGAAATATAGAAAGTCGCACTTTACAAAACGCAACATTCCCTTTAAATGCTATTGTTTCAACAGGTGGCGGTGCACCATGCTTTTACGATAACATAAATTGGATGAATGCAAATGGTCTAACCCTGTTTTTAGATACGCCTATCCCTATTTTAGCCAGCAGACTGATGAATGCAAAAACCGAAAGGCCACTCATCACCGGCAAAAGCCACCAGGAACTGATGGATTTTATAACCACAAAATTGCAGGAGCGCAATCCGTTTTACCAACAGGCAAAAATTGTTTTAACGCAAGCGGATGTTTCGCCAGAAATGGTGGTAGAAGCGATATCTGGGTATGAATAAATGAATTAAAATACCATTAATTATTTAAAATAAAGCTTCAAGCATGATTAAATTTTTCCATAAAATCATTGATGTATTTCATGAAGCCAATATTCCTTACATGCTTTCTGGCAGCGTGGCAATGGGCGTTTACGTTTTGCCCAGAGCAACCCGAGATTTTGATTTCGTGGTTCATTTACAACCCCAGCACATTGATGCTTTTGTAGCTCATTTTAAAGATGATTTTTATTGTAATGTTAATGCGGTTAAAGATGCGGTTAAACAACAAAGTCTTTTTAATATTATTGACCACGCATCGGGCTATAAAGCCGATTTCGTAATTTTGAAAAACGAAGAATATAGGCAATTGGAGTTTAAACGCAGAGTATTAATGGAGTATTTTGATAAGCAAATTTATTTGGTGTCAGCTGAAGATTTACTGCTTTCAAAATTGATATGGATACAACAATTGCAATCTGGGCTGCAAATGGAAGACATAAGGAATCTAGCGGAATTGGACAATCTCGATTGGGCTTACATAAACCATTGGATACATCAACTAAAATTGGGTACTTTTAACCTACTTAAAAAATGACCGATACTTCCCCAGAAATAAAAGCAATTCAACTTAAAATATGGCTGTCAAAAACACCTGCAGAAAGGTTGCGCCAATTGATGGAAGATAACGAAGCCTTATTAAAGTTTTGGGCTGTGGTTAAACCGGTATCGCCCAACAAATAATCTCAGCTTTTCTTACCTAATATTTTATGGGAAGCCAACCAAGGTTCGGAAGCTTTTCGGGAGCTTTCTTCCGGCTTTCCACTGTACTCCGCTTTCGCCCAAAAGCTCAATGCGGGGTGCCGTTGCAATCCGGGCTAAGAACAGAGTATCTGCTTATGGGTAAACATAAATTAACCATTAAAAATTAACCATTAAACAACCAGCCCCCTTGTTAAATAAACCCGATAGCAGTGTAAAGCGTTTTTGTTTTGCCCAAAATCTCATTCGCACCACAAAGCTTGAAACAAAAACCTTGAAACGTATAGCGGGACTAGCAGCCGCCAAGATGCAACAACCTTGTTTTTCTAAAAATCCACTTTCTGAAAATTGGATTTTGCAAGCCATAAATAATGCTAATTTTACCGCCTTATAAATCAAGAAAAATACATGAAATTATTAGCAGGAAAAACGGCCTTGGTTACGGGCGCATCTAAGGGAATTGGCAGAAAAATTGCCGAAAAATTTGCCGAAGCTGGCGCAAACGTTGCTTTTACTTACCTGTCATCGGTAGAAAAAGGACAAGCTTTAGAAGAGGAACTTAAAATTTACAACACACAAATAAAAGGTTACCGTTCTGATGCTTCTAAAACCAAGGAGGCCGAAGAGCTGATAAACAACATTGTAGCGGATTTTGGTACTATAGACATTGTGGTAAATAACGCCGGAATAACCAAAGATGGTTTGCTGATGCGTATGACCGAAGAGAATTTCGACGATGTGATGCAAGTAAACCTGAAATCAATTTTCAATACCACTAAAGCAGCCTCTAAAATCATGATGAAAAACCGCAAGGGAGTTTTCATCAATATGAGCTCTGTAGTAGGTGTACAAGGTAATGCGGGACAATCCAATTACGCAGCATCAAAAGCGGGTATTATCGGTTTCTCAAAATCTATTGCTAAAGAATTAGGCTCTCGTAATATTCGTACAAATGTGGTAGCACCAGGTTTTATCCGTACAGAAATGACAGCAGTTTTAGATCCGAAAGTAGTGGAAGGTTGGGAAAAAGACATTCCGTTGAAACGTGCCGGCGAACCAGAAGATGTGGCAAACGTTTGCGTTTTTTTGGCATCGGATATGAGCGCTTACGTTAACGGACAGGTAATATCTGTTTGTGGTGGTATGTTGTAAGTTTCAATCAATTTTATTTGGCGCCCATTAATTTAAAATTTTAGCATTTGAATTTTAATTAATAGCGTTATTTTTATTAAATACAGAAAAGCTATGCAAATTGAAAGAACAAGCAAAGAAGTGATAATTAGACTTCCCATAAATGTAGACATAAGCGGATTGCAGTGTTTAGTTGATTATTTAACTTATAAAGAGGCAACTTCAGAATCAGAAGCTAATCAAACTGATGTTAATAATTTGGCTAAAGAGGTTAAAGCAGGATGGTGGGCTAAAAATAGGGAAAAATTAATTAAATGAAAGTTGTGGTTGATACCAATGTAATTTTTAGTGCATTGCTGAATTCGAATAGTACAATTGGAGATGTTTTATTTAATTCAGCTCAACATTTTGAATTTTATAGCTGCAATTATATGCGCTATGAAATTTTAAAACACTGGGAAAAATTAAAGCGTATATCCCGCTTGTCGGAAGACCAGCTTTTAATTTCATACACCCAAACAATAGCTAAACTGAAATTTATCAACGAAGAGATTATACCTGTAAAAATATGGTTAGATGCTGAGCAATTAACAAAAGAAATTGACGTAGATGATACTGATTTTGTTGCACTAGCTAAATTTTTAGATGCGAAATTATGGACAGGTGATAGAATGCTATATGAAGGATTGCTTAAATTAAATTTTAACAATGTACTTAACACATCACAATTATTGTCTATAAGATCATCTAATAGTAATAATTAATGCCTTTATTTCTCCTCATCAACTTTAACGATTTGTCCGTTTGGTGGCTGTTGCCCTGTTTTTCAATAGGATTGCTTTATTCAATCTTGCTGTACAATTTGCCCAGCTTACACAGTAAGCCTTTCCGGTTGTTCTTATTTTTATTGAGGTTTTTGATAGTAACCTTTATTTGCATTTTATTATTAAATCCTCTTTTTGATAATGTGACTGAAAGGTTGGAGAAGCCAGTAATTATTATAGCTCAAGATAATTCTAAATCCATTCGAATAGCAGAGCCTAAAGGTTTTGATCACAATAAATATGAAGCTGATTTAAATGGATTAAGAACAAGATTAGAAAAAGATTACGAAGTAAAAGTTTACAGCTTCGGCGATAAAATCGGCAATGATTTCGATTTCGGCTACACAGCTAAGCAAACAGATTTCTCGCAACTGTTCAATACCATAAAAACCGATTTTGCAGATAAAAATGTAGGCGCTATTATTCTAGCCTCAGATGGTATTGTGAACAAAGGTACTATCCCATCTGATGACAATGATAATAAATCACCAATTTATACCATTGCTTTGGGCGATACCATCCCCAAAAAGGATTTGATTGTTGCTGATACAAAATATAATACAATGGTTTATTTGGGCAATCAGCATCAATTGGTCGTCAATGTTATTGGAAAGCAGGCCGAGGGAGAAAATTCTCAGCTAAATGTAGTTACAAACGATGGTCAACGCTATACAGTTGCTGTAAACATCAACCAGCCCGATTTTTTTAAAAGCTATACATTTAATTTAAACACTTTAAAAAAGGGCTTGCAAAAAATAGACATTTCGCTAAAAAGTATCAACAATGAAATTTCTATACAAAATAACAAGCAAACCGTTTTTGTAGAGGTGATTGATGAGAAGGAAAACTTATTAATATATGCCAATGCGCCTCATCCAGATATTTCTGCCCTAAAGCAAGCCATAGAAAGTAAAAAAAGCTATATGGTTACCATTAAATATTCGGGCGAAAAAGTGGATGATGTGAGCAAGTATGATTTAATTATTTTACATGATGTACCTTCTAATACTTCCAACCCAAGTTTTTTTAAACAAATTAATAACAAGCCTCAATTTTTTATCTTGGGCGCAGCTATCAATTTGGGCGCATTTAATGCGAATCAGAACTTAGTAAGTGCAAGTGAGACAGGTGGGTTAAATGCTGTTTCTCCGCAAATTAATTCCAATTTTACTGGGTTCACCATAAGCGATAGACTAAAGAATGATGTAGCCGAGTGGCCCATTTTATTATCGCCTTGCAGCAATCTATCATTAAATGGAGGCGCAGCTTTGATTATAAACAAAGCAAACAATCAGCCTTTGCTGGCTTTCTCAACCAATGGGCAATTTAAAACTGCGGTTTTAGCGGGCGAGGGTATTTGGCGTTGGCGTTTAAACGATTTTAGACGGCATAACAGTTTCTTGTTATTTGATGAGTTGATTAATAAAACGATCAGATACCTTACGGCTAATCAAACACATCACAAATTTTGGGCAACTCCTGCTCAAACAAAATTTGCCGAAAATGAGCGGATAATGCTGGAAGCTGGTTTGTTTAATGATGCCCTCGAACCTGTAAACGAGCCCGATGTGCGACTAGAATTAAAAAGTAGCAAAAATAAAAAATACAGTTTTTTGTTTTTCAGAAGCAATAAACAGTACCAATTGGATGCTGGTTTTTTACCAATCGGGCAGTACGGTTTCAGGGCTTCCACTGAATATGGAGGTAAGTCATATCAAGCAATCGGTCAATTTGTGGTAGAGGACAATGTAGCAGAATATGTACAAACAACCGCCAACCACCAGCTACTTTATAATCTTTCTGTACAAAGCGGTGGTAAAATGATATATCCACCGCAAATAAATAGCTTACCAGCACTATTGAAAAATAGCGAATTTGTAAAAACCATAGTTCATGAAGAACGAGTATTTGAAGGTTTGATAAATCTAAAATTCATATTTTTCCTTTTATTGGCTTTGATTACTGCCGAATGGTTCTTGAGAAAAAGAAATGGTTTGGTTTGACAACCTACGGATATAATTTGTCTCTTATTAATATTCCTAAAATCGATATAATTTACAGATTACAATAAGATACGGCATGCAGTACGAAATAAATAAACCACGAAAATCTTTTGAAGGGAAACAGAGGGTGGATAGAAACAACCTTGACCGAAGACCTGAATTTTTTATCTAAATTGGCTAAAGAACAAAAACCTTCCATTTTATGAGTAGGCTTTACCGAAACACGGGTGTAATTAAAGATTTGGTTTACCCGGCGAAAAGCTAAACAAAGTGTTTAAATTTTCGCCTGTGCACAGTATAGCAAGAAACTCAAATCGTCTAATTATATTAACCCAATAAATAATTCCAGAAATTTTCCTTGTGTATTATTTGGGTAGTTTTGGGATGATATTTTTCGGTAAAGGATTTAGTGAACTTTACTTTCTGTTTCGCACTGTATTTTATTTCAAAAGCTTCTATTTCTTCATTTCTGATTTCCAAATAATCAATTTCTGCGTGTTGCGTATTACGCCAGAAATAAGTGTCAGTAAATTTATGCTCGTAAATCAGCTTTTTCTTTTTCTCGCTAATGATAAAATTTTCCCATAAGGCTCCGATATCATCTCTAACTTCTATTGCTTTAAAGTTTTTTATAATTCTATTTCGCAATCCATTGTCCCAAAAATATACTTTCCTACCTTTCTTTAATTCGTTGTCTTGGTTTTTACTAAAAGCAGTTAAACTAAAAATGATGAAGTTCTTTTCGAGAATATCAATATACTTTTCGATGGTTAAACGGTTTATGCCTAAATCATTTGCCAGCGAGCTGTAACTGATTTCTGAACCTACCCTATAAGCCAACATTTGAACCAGTTTTTGTAAGGTGCTTGATTTCTTTATGCCTTCCAAGTTTAAAATATCTTTGTATAAAAAGCCATCAACCAAATCGTTTAGTATTTTTTCTTCTTTGCCAACATTGTTAACTACCTCGGGGTAATACCCAAAAACTAAGCGATGTGGCACCAACCTGTTTTCCTCTATAAAATTGGTGTGCTTTACCATTTCGTTAAAACTGAGGGGAAAAAGCTGTATTTCTTCCTTGCGCCCCATCATAGATTCTTTGGTTTTATCGGCCAATTCAAATGCGCTACTTCCCGATGCAATTACTTGTATTTCTGGATAGTTATCCACCATTCGTTTTATCAATAAGCCTATATTATGTATCATTTGAGCCTCATCAATTACCAAAATTTGGTTTTCGCCAACTAATGCTTTTAGTCTATCTGATGTGATGTTTTCTAATAAAAGTTGCGTGTCCGGTTCATCGCCATTAAGCCATAGATATGGTTTCCCCACAATGGTATTTTTGATTAGGGAAGTTTTGCCCACTTGCCTAGCCCCGAATACAATTATGGCCTTACCTTTAAAAAGAAGGTTGTTTATATCATTTTGAGGGCTACGCTGTATCATCGAACTAATATTTAGAATTCAAATGTACAATAATTTGATATTACAATATCAAAAAACTATAATAATTTGATATTGCAATATCAAAAAATTATAATAATATGATATTTGCATGATTATATGTAAATGATACTTTACAATGCTTGTAAAGTTTAATAACTAATTATTGCCTGAGTTGAACTAAAATTACTGTAAGCATTTCCCGAATTTATTTTCTTAGATTTACGCTTTAATGAAGTTTCTTTCACCAGAATTTTTGTTTGGCCTATTTGCACTCGCAATCCCAGTGCTTATTCACTTATTTAATTTCCGAAAATTTAAGAAGGTATATTTTACCAACGTTCGGTTTTTAAAAGATATCCAAGAGCAAACTTCATCCACACAGAAATTAAAGAATCTACTTATTTTAGCAACTCGCTTATTGGCGTTGTTTTTCTTGGTTATGGCCTTTGCACAACCCTATTTTGGTAAGGTTGATAGTAAAGGCAACATCAATAATGTGAGCATTTACATAGATAATTCATTTTCTATGGAAGCCACTAATAAAGAAGGAAGTTTATTGGACGAAGCCAAAAGGAGAGCAAAAGAAATTACGGATAGCTATGGCATAAACGATCGCTTTCAGTTGCTTACCAACAATTTTAAGGGAGAACAACAAAGACTGTTAAGCAAGGCTGAATTTGGAGAGGCATTAAACGGTATTACAATATTTCCTTTAGGTAGAGATTACCAAACCATACTCAACCGCCAAAGCAATTTGTTGTTGCAACAAAGTAATACCAACAAAGCCATTTATCTGCTGTCAGATTTTCAACAGCAAACCACAGAGCCCAAAATAGATAATAAAGAAGCCATTGCAATTAATTTAGTTCCGATAAAGGCTCAGCAACAATCTAATGTATCCGTTGATTCTGCATTTTTTATGTCCCCAGTGCATCAGCCCAACACCGAAGAAAAATTAGTTGTTCGGTTAACAAACCATTCTGAAAAGGCTGCGGAAAATATCCCAATCAAATTAAATATCAACGAACAACAAAAAGCAATAGGTAATATCAACGTTCCGGCTCGTAAATCTGTTCTTGACACCTTAAATTTCTCAGGATTATCTGCAGGCTGGCAAAAAATGATATTGACCATCAAAGATTATCCCATTGTTTTTGATGATACTCTTTCGCTAAGTTTTGAGGTAAAAGCCAAAGCAAATATTCTAAATATACATAACAAACAGCCCAATAAATATATTAAGGCAGCGTACCAAACAGATGCTTTTTTTGCGGTTAAGTATGCATCGGAAAGTGAAATCGATTATGGTTCCTTGCAAAATAATCAGCTGGTAATTTTGAGCAATTTGCCGTCTGTTGCAGATGGTTTGGCGCAACAACTAAAGCAATATGTAGAAAGTGGTGGTACGCTAGCGGTGTTTATCCCGCTTAAAGCGGATCTATTATCTTACCAAAAGCTATTGAAAAGCGTTTCAACCGATTATCCAATCGGTATTAATTCGCAATCGCTTAATGCAAATAAATTAAATATACGCCATCCTTTTTTTGACAATGTATTTGACCAATTGCCCAAAAACTTGGATTTGCCTCAGAATAAGCAAATTTTGGAGATGAGTAATCTGTCTAGAACAACCCGCCAAACCTTAATTTATGGCGAAGCTGGCACGAATTTGCTCTCGGTGTACAAAGTTAAGAAAGGCAAAGTTTACATTTGTGCTATGCCCCTAGAGCCAGAATTTTCAAATTTTACCAGTCATACTTTATTTCTTCCGGTATTTTTTAAAATGGCTTTATCAGGTTTTGGAACACAACGATTGTTTGAAACTATTGGTTCCAACAATGCTGTTCTTATTGCTAATAAAGGCTTAACTGGCGACAATATTATTAAGATAAGCAACGGAAAAGTGGAAATTATACCCGAAGTTAGACCGGTTGAAGCAGGCAGTAAATTGTTTTTTGCAGATCAAATTCAAGTACCCGGATTTTATGACATTAAAAATGGGAATTTCTTATTGGCGTTAACATCATTCAATTTTAACAGAAGCGAATCTGATATGCGTTATTACGATGAAAATGCCTTAAAGGAAATATTTAAAGAAGCAAACCCACAAATTATAAACTCCAACTCCGCAAGTGTAAACCCACCTATAAAAGAATCGCTTTTAGGAACATCCTTATGGAAAGTATGCCTAATTTTGTCGTTGATATTTTTATTAATCGAAATTTTATTGATCAGGTTTTATAACCGCCTTGGGCTAAAACAAACAACCGTATGAATATCTTAATAAAAAGTTGCAATATCGCAGATCCATCTTCCCCGTTTAATGGGAAAATTTGTGATGTTTTGATTGTTGATGGCATCATTCGAAAAATAGCTGCAACCTTAAATGACGATGCGCAACAAATAGAAGCAAACGGGAAGTATTTATCACCCGGTTTTTTTGATTTGAACGCAAATTTGGGCGAGCTAGGCTTAGAGAACAAGGAAGATTTCGAAACAGGCAGTAAAGCCGCAATGGCTGGTGGATTTACAGGTCTGGCATTGATGCCTAACACCAAGCCATCTGTAGATTCCAAATCGCAAGTAGAATATTTGATAAACCGAGCCAAAGGTTATTTGGTAGATATTTACCCCATTGGCGCTGTATCTCAAAACAGAGAAGGTGAGCATTTGGCAGAAATGTTTGATATGTACCAATCTGGTGCGATTGCTTTTTCGGACGGAGATTCGCCCGTGCAAAATGCAGGTTTGATGGAACGTGCCTTGTTATACGCCCGCGGTTTTGATGCTTTGGTCATCGCTAACGCCGAGGATAAGGCATTGGCCGGAGACGCAAAAATTAATGAAGGAGCAACCAGCACCCTTTTGGGGATGAAGGGCATCCCGAATTTGTCGGAAGAACTGATGGTGAACAGAGATATATATTTGTCCGAATACACCGAATCCAAAATACATTTCAGTACAATCTCTACGGCGCATTCTGTAGACTTGATAAGAAAAGCCAAACAAAAAGGCTTGCCCATTACTTGCGATGTTGCCGCCCATCACTTAATATTAACCGATGATGTTTTAACAGAATTTGATAGTAATTATAAGGTAAAACCACCTTTGCGGATAAAAAAAGACCGAGAAGCACTTATTGCTGGTTTAAAAGACAGTACCATTGACGCCATAGTTTCGCAACACACCCCGCAAGAAAAAGAGTTAAAGGAAGTGGAATTTGAAACTGCTGCTTATGGAATGCTGGGTTTGCAAACCGCTTTTGCACTTGCGCTGAAAGCTGGTTTAACGGTTTCAGAAATTGTAGATAAAATGGCCATCAATCCTCGTAAAATATTAGGTTTGCCCGTACCAAGCATCGGCGAAAGCCAAAAAGCAAATTTGGTATTGTTTGATGTGGATACCGAATGGGAATACAACCTGCAAAACAATTTTTCTAAGTCATCCAACTCTCCATTTTTGGGCAGTATATTTAAGGGCAAGGTTTGGATGTGTGTAAACAATGGTCAGGTTTGGGAAGCTGAATAATTCTAAAAATTGAAAACAATCTTAAAAACAATAAACTATGAACAGCAAAGTAACAGCCGCATTGAAAGCAGTTTTAACTACCTTTTCCAAAGAGGAAAAAGTTGATGGCCAAGTAGCCTTAAAAAGTTTGGAGAAAGTGTTTTCCTCTGAAGATGACTTTATGTCTAAAGTGGGTAAGCTAGATGAAATATTTGATGAACAAGCAGATTTGGATGCTTTAAGAGAAATATGTTTTGATTTATTGCTGATCAATTTCTTTTCAGAAGATGCCAAAAAGTTGGACGAAGATTACTTGGAATCGGCAGAATGGGAAGCTATTGAAGAAGAAACCATTGACCGCGGAACGGAACTTTTAAATTTGCTTTTGTATTTGAAAGAGTGTGAAGATGAGGACATAGAGCCGTCATTAGATGATTATTTGAAAGAGTTTTTGTTGGTAGAAGAAGATGAGTTTCAAGACGAGCACAACATATACGAAGACGTTATTGCCAACCAAATTTTAATGGAAAGTGGCGTAGAAGAAATTGCCAAGGTATCTAAAAACTTAAGTGAAGAATCAGATATGAGAGAACTTTTTTATCCCTTAATGACTTTCTTTTTAGAGCCGCAACCTGATACGGAAATGATGAACAAATTCAAAAAATTGAGTGAGGATGCACCATTTGACGCCGCCATTTACGATTTACTGGTAAGCTTTAATGAAGCCAGATAATATGCAAGAATCAGAAATCAGACCTCAGAAATCTACGTTAGTTTGGTCTGCGGCAGCATTTTTACTGATGGTTGCTTGTGTATATCTTTTGTATTATCTCAAAATTGATAAAAAGTCGCCCATAAATTACATTAGCTATTTGCCTTTTATGGTTTGTTTAGCTTTGGCCATAAAGAGTTATAAGGATGTAAATCAATTTATGAGTTTTGGTAGGGCTTTTAAAACGGGTTTTAAGTTTACATCGGTATTGTCTTTTTTAATGGGACTATTTATGTTAATATATCTAAAATGGTTAAATCCAGCAGTTTTTGAACAAGGTTTGGTGGATGCCAGATTAGAGATGGATCGTTTGGGGCAATCGCAAGGGCAAATAAAAATGTCTATGGATTTGGCGCAAAAGTGGGGTCCATATATGGCTGCTATTACAACGGCGTTTATGTACACCATTAGCGGTGCTTTTCTGAGTGTAATATTTTCTGCTATTTTCAAAAAAAATCCACCTTTGTACAATACAGCCAACGAATCGGAACTACAATAATTCACTAACGCCAAGGTCTTTATGAGACATATTTCATAACCATTATGGATATATCAATTGTTATTCCCCTTTTAAACGAAGTAGAATCATTGCCCGAGTTAACGGAATGGATAAGAACTGTGATGCAAAAGCATCAGTTTTCTTACGAAATTATTCTGATTGATGATGGCAGTTATGATGGTTCTTGGGAAAAGATAGAAGAATTAAAAGCGTATCATTCTTCTATAAAAGGGATTAAATTTCGCAGGAATTACGGTAAATCCGCAGCTTTAAACGTTGGTTTTGCCGCAGCCAATGGCGATGTTGTGATCACGATGGATGCAGATTTGCAAGACTCGCCAGACGAAATTCCGGAATTGTACCGTCGTATAATGGAAGAGAAATTGGATCTCATTTCAGGTTGGAAAAAGAAACGTTTTGATCCGCTTTCCAAAACCATCCCTACCAAATTCTTTAATGCCGCCACAAGAAATATGTCAGGCATCAATAACCTGCATGATTTTAATTGTGGTTTAAAAGCTTACCGAAAAGATGTGGTAAAAAATATTGAGGTGTACGGCGAAATGCACCGTTACATTCCTGTGTTGGCTAAATGGGCTGGCTTTACCAAAATAGAAGAACAGGTTGTAGAGCATAGAGCTAGAAAATATGGAGTAACCAAATTTGGCTTCAGCCGATTTATCAATGGCTTTCTAGATTTACTCTCTATATTTTTCGTAGGGAAATTTGGTAAAAGGCCTATGCATTTTTTTGGTACGATGGGAGTTATCAGTTTTTTGATGGGTAGTTTTTTGGCAACTTGGATCATTGCCGAAAAGCTATATCACATTGCAGTTGGCACACGCTACCCACGAGAAATTACTTCGCAACCCTTATTTTACATTGCATTGGTTGCCGTTATTGTAGGTTCTCAGTTATTTTTGACAGGTTTTGTAGCCGAATTGGTTTCACGTAACTCATCCAACAGAGACCATTATCAGATAGAAAAAGAGGTGTAGTTTACTGCGATTTTAATAAGCACCTATTTTTAATCTTTTAAATAATCAGATATATGGCAAGCGAATTAATAATATATAAAAATGATAAGAATCAAACTGAGATAGAAGTTCAGTTTGAGGACAATACTTTTTGGTTAAGCCTAAATCAAATTGCAACCTTATTTGAAAGAGACAAATCTGTAATTTCTAGGCATATTCGTAATGTTCTCAAAGAAGGAGAAATTACTAAAACTGATATTTTTTCAACTGTTGCAAAAAATGCAACAGTTCAAATTGAGGGGAAAAGAGAAATAAAACGCAACGTAGTTTACTATAGCTTAGATGTAATACTCTCTGTAGGTTATAGGGTAAGTTCGGTTAAAGGAACACAATTTAGAGTATGGGCATCAAAAAGGCTAAATGAATATTTGGTAAAAGGACATATAATCAATCAGAAAAGATTAAATGAACTTTCTCAAATAGTTTCAATAATTCAGGAATCAAGCCAAGCGTGCGCATTGCAAATAAATGAAACCAAAGGTTTATTAAATATTTTGAGCAATTATACGCAATCGTATATTTTGCTTAATCAGTTTGACAGTAATCGTTTAAATAAGGATAGATTAAACGAAAATATAACTTATGAAATTAAATACAAGGAAGCAAAGGAAGTAATTGCGGAACTCAAATGCGAGTTAATCAAACTAGAAGAAGCAACTAATCTTTTTGGAAATGAAAAGGATGATAGTTTTAAAGGTATATTAGGGAATGTTGTACAAAGTTTTGATGGGCAATATTTGTATCCAAGTGTAGAAGAGCAAGCGGCAAACCTCTTATATTTCGTTATAAAAAACCACCCTTTTAGTGATGGGAACAAGCGTATAGGTGCATTATTATTTGTTTGGTTTATAGAAAAGAATAAGCATCGATTTCAAACTAATGGAGAATTAAAGATAAATGAAAACGGTTTGGTTGCCCTGGCTTTATTAGTTGCCCAAAGCAACCCTTCTGATAAGGACTTGATGGTTAATTTGATAATCAATCTAATTAAAAACAAGTAAGAAGTTCATAGATAAATAGAAATTTATGAATTACCCTAAAATGCTTTTTTCCATCATCATTCCTTTATATAATCGGCCGCAAGAAATACGCGAACTTTTGCAAACCTTAACTCAGCAAACTTATACACATTTCGAAGTATTGGTAATAGAAGATGGCTCTACTCATCCTGCCAAAGAAATTGTAGAAAGTTTTTCCGATTTATTAGATATTCATTATTTCTTTAAGCCCAATGAAGGACAAGGATTTACCCGTAACTATGGTTTTGAAAGAGCCAAAGGCGATTATTTTGTAATCTTTGATTCCGATTGTCTCATTCCGCACAATTATTTGGAAGTTGTTAATCAAGAAATTATAGCCAATAATTTAGATGCTTACGGTGGTCCGGATGCGGCACATAATAGCTTTACGCCTGTACAAAAAGCCATCAGCTATGCTATGACGTCCATTTTTACTACGGGTGGGATAAGGGGGAAAAGTAAAAATGCAGGCGGGCAGTTTCATCCCCGGAGTTTTAATATGGGCATTTCTCGTAAGGTTTGGGAGAAAGTGGGCGGTTTTATCATCACCCGTATGGGCGAAGATATTTTATACAGTATCAAAATACATGAAGCAGGTTTCAAAATCGGGTTGATAGAAGAGGCCATCGTTTACCATAAGCGCAGAACCAGCTTTCTGCAATTTTGGAAACAACTGCATTTTTTTGGAAGGGCACGAATAAACATATACACCTATTATCCTGCACAACTTAAAGCAGTACATTATTTTCCGGCTCTGTTTACAGGTTTCGTAGGTTTCGTAATTTTGGCCAATGTTCTCGGTTTTTACATCGCCATCATTTGTAATTTATTTTTTTCTGTTTATTTAATGTTGATATTTTTCGACTCTTGGCAAAAAAATAAATCTTTGAAGGTTGCTTTTTTAAGCATATTTGCATCGTTAATTCAGCTCTGTGCTTATGGTTTTGGATTTATACAAGATTTTGTCAAGAAAATAATTTTTAACAATCGCCATTAATGGAAAACAGTTTCTCTGTATTTGAAGTTTTGCAAACCGCTTGGGATATTACCCGCAAAAATTTATTGGTCTTGATGGGTTATTCTGCAGTGGCATTCGTGAGTTTATTTGTTTTGCAGTTGCTGTCTGTTTACATCATGTCTTCGGGCAATATGTTTTTAAATTTTATTGGTATGGGAATTCTATTAATAGCTAATAGCATAGCAACTTTAGGGTTTTATAAATTAACTTTTAAATTAATTGACGATAATGAAGCAGAAGATTTTGATTTCAAAACTGTTGTACCCAGTTGGAAGAATGTATCTAGCTTTATCAGTATTACACTTTTATTAGGTTTTGTTGTTGCCACATTTACATTAATTTATACTCAATTATTAAAATTAAATTCTTTTGCTTCATATGTCGAAGTTGTAAAAGCGTCACCATATTTACTTGGAGTCTTAGGGTTTTTCGCCTTTGTAATTTTGGTTTTAGCTATTATGCGTTTTATGTTTTTCCCTTGTTTTATAGTGGATGATGATTCATCATCTTTTCATTCGTTAAGACAAAGTCGTGAGCTAACTTATGGTAACATTATGCGAATTGTTACCATTTTACTTCTAGTTATGGGTTT